>SDBU01000156.1_pt1 | contig 95356 bp, 104 predicted proteins | sample 2277071 | NCBI WGS metagenome assembly SDBU01 (sample SAMN10397929, study PRJNA504765) | marine sediment metagenome | isolation source: marine sediment core GS08_GC12, 126 cmbsf | place: Arctic Ocean: Gakkel Ridge, Loki's castle | collected 2008
CACCTATCGCCGTCGGTTCTGGGGCTTTAGGCGCTTCTTCGGTGGCTTCTTGGGCTATAGCTTCCGAATCTACGGCTTTCTGGCCAGTGATTTCCTGGGCTTCGGTTTTTGGTTCTACAGCTTCTTGGTTTGCTTTTTCCAGGTCTGCAGCTTTCTGTCCTTTAGTTTCTTTTTCGGACAATTCCTGTTTCCTCCTCCCGAAGTATATTGTAATTTTTACGTAATGTATTATACACAATTCTCAGGGGTATTCAAAGGTCTTGCTATAAATATCAATCCATATATACTGGTATACTAGAAACAATACCGCTATAACCCTTCGCATCTATCATCGCCACAGCTACGAAAAAATGGTATAATTAGAGATGAGTATAAAAACCGTAGCCACCAACCGCAAGGCTTACCACAACTACTCCATTCAGGATACTATCGAAGCCGGCATCTCGCTCACCGGAACCGAGATCAAGTCCATCCGCGCCGGTAGGGTGAGCCTGGCTCAGGCTTATGTCAAGCCTGAGGATAGAGAGATATGGCTGTTGAATGCTCATATCGCCCGCTACGAGGCAGCCAGCTACCTGAGCCACGAGCCAACCCGGCCAAGGAAGCTGTTACTACATCGGAAAGAGATTACTAACCTTAACAGCAGAATAGCCGAAAGGGGCTTTACTCTGGTGCCGCTAAGGTTGTACATTAAGGACCATACCGCCAAGGTCGAGATTGCCCTGGCCAAGGGTAAAAGGCTATATAATAAGCGAGATTCCATAAAAGAACGTGAGACGGAAAGAGAAATAGGCCGCCGGTTGAAAAGGCGGGCATAACAAGCAGGATAAAGCTACTACTCATAGAGAGGGGACGCGTGGTTTCGACAGGGGAGGTATGTTGCAGAATTGCAGGTTGAGGTCGCCGCAGCCCTCATAAAACAGGCGGCAAAAAAACAAATGGCGAACCTGAAATGGTTCTTGCTGGCTAAAATAAGCTAGCACATCCAGCCTGACCTCACTCCGGCGGGTTGGGACTGGGTGCCGAAAAGCTGGAGTGCCATTGTCTTGATGCCGATAGAGGCGGTGAAAGAGCAATCGGCTGGTCTGGTTAAACTCGGTCAGCAGAGGTTAACCGGGCAAGATTAAATCGCTGACTATACCTGTAGTATATTCTGGGCAGCCTCTTCTGGACGGGGAGTTCGACTCTCCCCCGTCTCCACCAGATTATAGCTAAGGGCTAAACGTGACGAGCGTGAAGCCCTTTTGTTTTGCTTAACTTTTGTACTCACTACTTACCTCCTTTTTGTTTTCTGATATTACTTTAGGTTTCCTCAGCATTGCCCAAATCTTAACCATTGTATCTGGAACAATGAATTCATCAATCACATCAAAACCAAAGTGCTCATACATAGGAACATTCTTTTCAACCTCTGTTTCTAGATAGCAAGGTAAGCCTTCCTCATCAATCCTGGAAAGCACCTCTCGTAATAGTGTACTTGCGTATCCTTTCCCCTGGTGTTGTGGGTCTACTCCAAGAAGAAATAGATACCAGTGTTTTATAGGCACTAACTCGTTATGCTTTCTCTCCATGTGTTGGTCAAACACTCGCATCTTCCTACCAGCTTCAATGCCTAATTTCATTGCTGGCCAGATAGCTCCAGAGATAAGCATTTTCCAGAAGGACGTTCCTAGGTTATCTGAATGAAGCCAAACTGCAGCTCCTTCCAACTGAGGTGAGGTTATGAAAGACCCGCCATATGAAAGATTGTAGCGGAGAAGGAACTGATAAGCATAAGGCATTTTCTCTCTTCTCTCTGCTGGATTTGGAAAGGCGTATGCATTAATAGGGTCATCTTTGAATGCCCGTGCTAGCATGAAAGATACTGGTTTGATATGTGTCTTTTCTAGTCTTAGCAATGTTATTTCTTATCCCCTTTTGGTTTTCTTTTTCTAGTGTAGTTTAAGTCCAGGACTACCCCTCTATGAGCTTGCCCTTTTCATAGCTCCCCAGAATCTTGACTGACGAGGCCACCTTGCCCAGTTCGGCCAGTGCCCTCTTCGTTTCAGGGGCGTTCAAGCCCTTTTCAAAATCCAGGTAAAACCTGTACTCCCAGGTACGGCTGATTACCGGCCTCGATTCAATCTTGGACAGGTTAATACCTTCATCGTTGAAGCATTTCAGACACTGGTACAGGCTACCCGGCAGGTCTTTAGCCCGTATAACTATACTCGTCTTATCTGCCGCCTCGGGATACTTTTCATCCCTGGAGATGAACAGGAACCGGGTATAGTTCTTTTTGTCACTGCCGATATCCCGAGTCAGGATTTTCATACCGTATATTTCAGCGGCCAGGCCACTACCGATAGCCGCCGCATCCATCATTCCCTTCTCTTTTATCATCCGGCTACTGCCGGCGGTATCGTCTGTCTCGATGCGGGTCATCCCGGGGTGTTTCCCCAGAAACTCCTCGCTCTGTGCCATCGCCAGGGAATGGCTATAGACCTGGGTCACATCGCCAATCTTAACGCCGGGCAGAGCCATCAGGTCGAGCTTTATCCTCAAGTACACCTCAGCCACTATCTTGGCATCGTACTTCAGCAGAAGGTCATAGTTCTCCAGAAACGAACCGTAGATAGAGTTTTCGATAGCGACGACGCCGTAATCGACCAGCCCCTTCTTTACGTCCTCAAACACCTGGTGAAAGGTATCGCTCTCGATTATCTCCGAATCATCCGGGAACTTCTCCCGGGCAACAATATCGTGATACGAGCCGCGAGCTCCCTGGATTGAAATCCTTACCATATTCAGCCCCCTTTCGATGAATCTTGAGGAGTTTAATAGGACCAGGCCAATAACCTAATTCAATTGCTCTAATAATAACCGCAAAGACCGGTGAAAACAAGATGTCCGTTTGCTATTGGGCAGAGGGAAAGGTATCGCTCTCTTTTGGTCGAGGACTACCTCACCCCCAAACTTACTCCCCTTCCCTAACAAGGGAAGGGGTATGGGGATAGGTTGTTTATAACCAAGTTAGAACGTTACCGGGGAAAATCAAAACTTGACTATTCAGATAAATTTGCTAGAATGAAAGTAGGGGGACAGTGGGAAAAGTCCCTCCACAGCCTAGCGAAAGGAGGGTGCATAATGACGATTTTTGACCTGTTATGCCGAAGGTTCTTTCCTTGTTCAGGCTCCTCGCTGGTAGAAGGTGATAAAGCATCGTAAACAACCGGCAAGGAGCGGGAGAAGGTTCCTGAGCTCCTCGTAATTTAGTTAGGCTCCCGCTGAAGATGGAGACATCTGGTTAAAAATCAGACGGGAGGAGTAAGGAACGAAACCAGAACAGGCTCCGGGTTTCTCCGGAGCCTGTTTATATAAAATCTATTTTTTAGCCGCTATCTATCGTCGTGCCGTAAGCAACGACCATAGCGGACGCAGGAACTTCAGCTTAATCAAGCCAACGGGCAGTTCCAACTCCTCCCTTTCACTTGTTTTGGAATATATTTATTTACTTAACAGCCACATGGATGGCGGCGGCTCCCAGAAGAAGGCGGCGGAAGGTTACCTGGCTAAAGCCGGCTTCAATAAGCAACTCCCGTAGCTCCTCAGCTCCGTAATAGTTTACTACCGAATCTGCCAGATAACGATACGCCTCCCGATTGCCGGAGACCAGCCAACCTACTCGGTAGACAAAGTGGCGGACATACAGATGATGAAGCCATTTTACTACTTTTGACCCGGGGTGAGGCTGGCTAGATTCCACGATGATAAACCTACCACCGGTCTTTAGCACCCTCAGCACTTCGGCGATATATCGTCCGGCCAAGGGATTTTTGTAGGTTAGATTGCGGAAGGCAAACGAGACGCCGACACAATCGAAGTGCCCGTCGGGGAAAGGGATAGCGGCAATATCACCACGGACGAAAGATAATCTGCACCTTTCGCCCAAACTTTTAGCTTTCCGTTCCGCTATCTCCAGCATAGGCTGGCTGTAATCGATGCCGACCACCTCTATATTCTCACCACCCAGCCTGGATATGGTAAGCGATAGATCACCGGTGCCACAGCAGATATCGAGCGCCCTCTCCGGCCTGGTTTTCAGGCACTCCCGGGCTGCCATCCGGCGCCATCGTCTATCCAGCCCCCAGGTAATCAGATGGTTGATCAGGTCATAGCGGGGCGGCACCGAGGTAAAAACATCTTGGAGGAAACTACCCTGGGTAGCCTCGTCAGTAAAACCAAACATACGATTAGATAGCAATTAGAAAAGTCTAGCCAGGATATAGCCGACGCCCAGAAGCAACTGGGTTATCAGCACAACCATGACATTATTAGCCAGTGCCGGTACCAGCTTATTCATATCCTGATACTGCATAGAGCCCCGGATAGCCTTCAGGGCGAAGGGGAGCGTTAGCAGGGCTACCAGGCAGTAAACTGGCATTACGCCGGCGATGACACTGCCGATTACCCACAGGTAGACCAGTATCGTCATCGCCGAGTAGACCTTGCTCGCCCCCGATTTGCCGATAGCTATGGGCAGTGTTCTCCGACCGCCCTGCTTATCGGCTTCCACATCGGGGAACTCGTTTATCAGGAGCAGGTTATGCACCAGAATGAAAGAGGGTACGGATGCTATCACCAGAGGCCAGTTATATTCACCGGTCTGGACAAAATATGCCCCCATAACCGGCAAAGCTCCCAACCCCAGACCGGGAGCCCACTCCGGCCAGTACGTCTTGAGTATGACCGGCGTATACAGGACAACGCATAAGGCAGCAACAATAAGCAATGGTATTAGCTGCCAGCCACTTGTTATTACAAAGAAAACACCTATTGGCACCGCCAGTAGTAAAGAACCTATACCCAGCCAGAGAACCTGCCCCGGCTTGAGGGAACCAAGTGGCAGAATGCCGCTACCACCACTGAACGGAGTCCTTATAGCCGCCAAGTCTACCCCGCTCTTATAGTCAAAGTAGTCATTAAGGGTATTGGCGCTGATATGTGTTAGAAGTATTCCCAAGAAAGCCAACAAGGCATAACCAAGATGAAAAGCACCATCATACCAGGCAATACAAGTACCTAAAAACACCAGCACTACAGAGAGCAGCAGGAACTGCGGCCTGGTTTCCAGAAACCATATCTTTAGATTCATTTTCCCTCCCTATACATTTCTATATTATCTTATAGAAATTATCCTGTAAAAAACTAGTCTTTAGGCGCCTGCGCCACATGCTTTTGCCAGCACTTCTCATGGACATAAACAGCACAACGGGCACAGCAATAGATACAGGTTCTGGCTGCTTTTACACAAATAGGGCAACTCATTGGCTATCCGGCAAACGATTGGTCAATCTTACTTCATCGCCTACCTGGGCGTCAAGCAGGGAACCGGCACTACCGCCCTTCAGCGCTATCTCCAGATAGCCGCTAGAGCCGATAAGGGCTAGCAGCCCGCTACCCTGGGCATAGGTACGGCTCAGCCCGGAAATGAGCCCGTCCTTAATTTCAACAACCACTGCCTGACCATCACCGGGCAGGTCATCGCCCTTTATGTCACTAACCAGATTGCCGAAGCCATCTATGTAGATTATATGCCCCAGCAAGGAGCCGTCCGGTCTCTTGTACGGCATCGGTACCGGCAGCATCTCAACCGAGGTTACCAACTCGCCGAACTCTATGGGAGGAAAACCCAGGGACAGCGCCGCCGCTACCGGAGCAAATATATCACGCCCGTGGAAGGTAGGACTGACCGTCGTCCTCCAGAACCGGGGGTTGGTAATCTGGACGGCGTCTATATCCGCCCCCGGCTTCAGTCCCTTCTTTATAGAAACAGCCCCCCTGTCCGTCACCGGCTCGGCAAGGGCTTGCTGGACGACATAGCTCAGCACACCGTTATCAGGAGCGACGAAACAGCCCTGCGGCACCCTCAAGATGATAGCCCGACGCTCACTGCCGACACCCGGGTCGACCACTACCAGATGGACAGTCTTTTTAGGGAAATACTGGTACGCCGCACCCAGGACAAAGGCGGCTTGAGAGATATTCTGGGGCTTGATGTTATGGCAGATGTCCACCAGCTCGGCTTCGGGGTTGATACCCAGCAAGACCCCTTTCATCGCCGCCACGTAGGCATCGGACAGACCAAAATCGGTGGTTAGTGTTATTACCGCTCTCATATTTGTCCCGACCCAGCCGCTAGCCAAGTTTGAGCATCAAAAGCGAGATGATAACGAACAGCACTACCAGGACAACAGTAAGCTGAAACAGCGCCTTCTCCACACCCCGCTTGGTCCGGTAAACGGTATCGGCCTGACCAAAGATGCCCCCCAGCCCGCCACCTTTAACCTGAAGCAAAACGGACAAAACCAGGGCTACGGATAGCACCATCTGGGCTATAACTAGATAGGTTTGCATATTATCCTTCCTCTAGCTTCTTCTTTAGTAATTCACCGGCTAAACCGGGATTGGCACGGCCCCGGGTAGCCCTCATCACCTGCCCGACGAGAAACTTCAAAGACTGGGCTTTCCCCGCTTTATAATCAGCCACCGCCTGCGGATTGGCGGCAATCACCTCGCCGGCTACCTTATCAACCTCCCGGGTATCGCTTATCTGCCCCAGCCCCTGCTCGGCAATAACCGTATCGGCATCCTTGCCGCTGTCAAACATCTCCTCAAGCATCGCCTTGGACGTTGCCATGCCGATGTCGCCCTCTGAGTTCAAGACCAGCAACCTGACAAGCCGGGCAGGCTTAATCTTCTCACCGAAACCAACGATATCTATGTTTCTGGCGTTCGTTATTCTGCTGACCTCGCCCAGAAGCCAGTTACTTACCTCTTTAGCCCCTTTATCCCGGGGCAATTTACGGTATTCCTCTACCTTCAAGCAGTCCTCAAAGTAGTCAGCCATCGCCCGGGAGCCGGTAAGCAGGTTGGCGTCATAGAGAGGCAGTCCATATTCCGCCATGAATCGGTCGCGCCTGGCTTCCGGTAGCTCCGGCAGTTTTGCCTTCAACTCCTCCACCCGCTTACAGTCTATTACCAGCGGCGGCAGGTCCGGCTCGGGGAAATAGCGGTAATCGTGGGCATACTCCTTGCTACGCTGGGAAACGGTCTTCCCCCCCTCCTCCACCCAACCCCTGGTCTCCTGAATAAGCCTCTTACCCCGGGCGACTGCCTGTCTCTGTCTCTCCTCTTCATAAGCCAGGGCCCGATAGACAGCCTTGAAGCTGTTCATATTCTTGACCTCGACCTTGGCTAGAGACTCGACACTGCCCTCGGGGCGGATACTGATATTGGCATCACAGCGGAAACTGCCCTCCTCCATATTAGCCGTGGCTACCCCCAGGTACTGCAGTATACTGCGCAGCTTCACCAGATACTCCCTGGCTTCCTTGGGGGAGCGCAGATCCGGTTCGCCGACAATCTCCATCAAGGGCACTCCGGAGCGGTTGACATCGACCAGGCTATAGTCTCCTCCGTCTGCCGAAGCACGGTGCAAAAGCTTAGCGACATCCTCTTCAAGGTGAACCCGGGTTATGCCCGCCCGCTTCTTACGGCCATCAACCTCAATATTAAGCCACCCCTGATAGCCGACGGGGTTGTCGTACTGCGAAATCTGGTAGCCCTTCATCAGGTCGGGGTAGGGGTAGTTCTTGCGGTCAAACTTGGTCGATTCTGAGATGGTGCAGTTCAACGCCAGGGCGGTCATTAAGGTGTATTCCACCGCCTGCTGGTTTATGGTCGGCAGTACGCCGGGCATACCGAGGCAGACGGGGCAGACATAGGTGTTAGGGGTGGCACCGGCATAGTCGGTGCTGCAGCGGCAGAACATCTTGCTCCCGGTCATCAGCTGGGCGTGCACCTCAAGCCCGATAATGGTTTCAAACTCCATCGTTTCAATCCACTAGGTAACGCAAACAGTATAGCAATAATGGCTATAGCTGACAAGAAAGAGAGGGCTATATGCCAAAGCCAATAGTACAGGGTTAATAAACATCATTGCTTGTGCTATAATGGCAATCTGGGGGTATAGCTCAGCTGGGAGAGCGCTGCGTTCGCATCGCAGAGGTCGGGGGTTCGAATCCCCCTATCTCCACCATAAAGGTAAATAATATTACTACAAATTATGCCCCTGTAGCTCAGGTGGATAGAGCAGCGGTTTCCTAAACCGCGTGTCGGGCGTTCGAGTCGCCCCAGGGGTACCACTTTTTATAGATTATAGAAGCATCTGCAGCAGGAGAACGGGATGGACGAAGTAATAGCTAAAGTCATATCCCAGAAGGGAACCTGCGAGGCCGGGCATAAAATCGGAGACGAGTTTACAATCGGGCAGAGCACTCCGCCGGGAATGTGCTCCTGGGCGTTCCATACCCTCTTTCCTTTTGCCGAGGTCCTGCAGTTCGGTGGCTCATTCCCCTGGGAAAAGGACCCGAAGAAAGCCACCGTCGCCTGCCCCGACCCGGATAACCCCGTGGTGTTCGAATTAAGGCAAGAGTCATTGTAACAGGTTTCGCCCTCTAATACCTATATCACATCCCGGTCACTGGCTCACCCGAACCCCCTTAGCCATAACCCATGCCAGCCCCTCTTCAATGCGCTTTTCGTCACCCTCCAGCTCCAGCACCAGCCAGCCTTTGTCCTCGGTGATATCGGCGAGGTGGATATTGGTTACCAGATTGAACTGGTGACCCATGGTATAGATAATGGGCTCTAAAAGCAGTTCCTGGGGGAAGGTAAGTGTTACCCTCTTCTTGACCATCTCAACCTCCCTGGCCGAACTCCTCCATAATCTCTCTTATTCTCTTTTTCAGCTCATCCCTGGGGACTGCTATCCCGGACTTGCTCTCTAGCTCCTTGAGGCGCTTTTCCAGGTTAGCCTGCTCGCTCAAGACCAGTCTGATAGCCTCGGCTACCGGGTCGGGCAGTCTTCCGTGCTCCAGGTCGACAGCCGGTTTTCGGTGTTCGTCTATGACCCGGCCCGGGATGCCGACCACGGTAGCCCCAGGCGGCACCGATTTGATAACCACCGAACCCGAGCCGACCCTGGCGCCATCCCCGATAGTTATGGCACCCAGAGCCACCGCTCCGGTGCCGATGACCACATTATTACCGATAGTAGGGTGGCGTTTACCCTTCTCCAGGCTGGTACCCCCCAGCACCACCCCCTGGTACATAAGGACGTCGTCACCGATCTCTGTCGTCTCCCCGATGACCACCCCAGCCCCGTGGTCAATAAAGAAACGCCGGCCGATACTGGCTCCGGGGTGGATTTCAATGGCGGTCAGGAAGCGACCGAAGTGGGACAGCAAGCGGGCTATAAACCGGAGGCGGTGCCGCCACAAGAAATGGGCGACACGATGCAGCCATAAAGCGTGCAGGCCGGGGTAGCAGGTGAGGACCTCGGCTGTGCTCCTAGCCGCCGGGTCTTTGGCAAACACCGTGTTAATATCTTCTCTCAATCGCTTGAACAAAACAGTAACTCGCTCCGGTTGTTCAGTTCAAAATGAGGTAAAAAAACCGCTATTCCTTATCCTCCAGCTCTTTCCCCACCCAGTCCAGATAATCCCGGCTGCCGCCGACGATAGGCAGGGCGATTATCTCCGGGACATCGCTGGAGTGAATCCTCTTGACCAGTTGCACAATCTCGTCCACCAGCGACGCCCTGGTCTTAACCACCAGCAGGCTTTCCCGGGACGAGTCAATCTTGCCCCGCCACCAGAAGAGAGAGCTGACCTCGGGCACGATGTTGACACAAGCCGCTTTCTTCTGCTCGAGCAGTACCCGGGATATCAGCTGGGCTTCCTCATCCGCCTCGGTAGTAATAAAGAGGACGACGTACGTAGCATCTGCCGCTTTACCCATCCTGCCCCCTATGCCACCTCAAGCATTCTGTCTACAGCCGCCCGAGCCCTCAGCCGAATCCCTTCAGTCACCCTGACCTCGGGAGACATCGTCTCTAGAGAGTGCAGTATCTTCTCCAGGGTAATCAGCTTCATATTGGGGCAGATTGCCTGCTCGGAGGCGGGTATAAATTGCTTTTTCGGGTTCTCTTTCTTGAGGCGGTATATTATACCCACTTCCGTGCCCACTATCATCTGGGTGACGTCCTCCCGCCGGGCATAGCGGCACATACCCCCGGTGCTTAGCACCTCGTCTGCCAGAGCAATAACCTCCGGCCGGCACTCCGGGTGCACCACCACCCTAGCCCGGGGATACTCTTCCTTAAGCCGAAGTATATACTCAGACAGTATCCGGACATGGGTCGGGCAGAAGCCAGGCCAGAAGAAAAATTGCTTCTTTACCCTGGTTGAAATGTAGTGGCCCAGAAACTGGTCGGGGACGAACAGTATCTGCTCGCTGTCCAGACTATTCACCACCGCTACGGCATTAGCCGAGGTACAGCAGACATCCGACTCCGCCTTGACCTCCGCCGTCGAGTTAATATAGCAAACGACAGCCGCCTGCGGCAGTTCCCTCTTTTTCTCCCTCAGCTTCTCGGCGGTTATCATATCAGCCATAGGGCAACCGGCAGACGCCTCCGGCAGCAAGACCGTCTTACCGGGGCACAGGATAGAGGCCGTCTCAGCCATAAAGTGAACCCCGCAGAAGACGATTACCTCAGCCTGGCTCTGGGCTGCTTTCTGACTCAGCTCCAGGGAATCGCCGACAAAGTCGGCTATATCCTGAACCTCGCCCAGCTGATAGTTATGAGCCAGGATAACCGCCCTCTTTTCTTGCTTCAGGCTCAGTATCTTATCTACCAGCCCGGCATTATTAACGGTCAACAACGTCAATCCTCCATCTATTATATTATCGAAAATAGATAACCCAAAGTCAAGGCGGCAACACTGATGGTCACCAGATAAACGAGCAGGACCCTGCCGCCGAACTCTTTCCTCAAGACCAGGACAGCCCCCCAGCTGGTAACCGGGCCGACTATCAGCATCACCATGCCGGCGCCGATATTCATCCCCTGCGATATGAAGGCGTGAACCAGGGGGACGCTGGCGGTGGAGCAGATATACATCATCATACCAAAGACAAGGCTAAAGGCATAGCCCAGGCCACCGCCAAAGTATTTGCCGACGAATTCCCCTACCGGTGCCAGCGCCCCCACCAGAGCCGCCAGAGCCAGCCCCAGGAGCAGTTCGGGGCCAATCTCCCGAACCATATCGACAAAAGCATACCTGAAAACATGTTTCATCCGGTGGGCAATACGATTGGAGCCAGTCCCTACAAACTCCTCCGGACTGCCTTCGAACTTCTGCTGGCAGGAACGGCAGCAGAAATAATAGACCTTGCCGCCGTACTCCGTTTTGGTCTCCTTGCTTACATCCACACTCATGCCGCAGACCGGGTCGGTAGCCTTCTGTTCACTAGAACAGGCGAAGGCTCTGGGCTTGAACCGGATAAAGTTGCCGATAAAGCCCATAAGCAAGCCCATCAATATCACGGCAAAGAAGAGAAAGGCGGTAAACTTTATCCCCAGCAATGAATAGCTAACCAGGAGAGCGGTTATGGAGGTTGCCGGAGTCGCCACCAGGAAAGCCAGGACAGGCCCCAATCTAGCTCCCTTCTGATACAGGCTCACTGCTACCGGCAGGGAGCCGATACAGCAGATGGGGAGGATTGTCCCGGCGATGGTGGCATAGAGTAACGGCTTGATACCCCTGCCGCCGAGGTGTTTTTCCACCCAGCCGGCAGGGATGAACTCGTTTACCAGGCCGCTGAGGAAGAGACCTATCGCCAGAAAGGGCAATACCTCGATAAGGTAATCTTTGAATGTGATAAAGAACTGAGCCAACATGCTCGACTTTTTGCTCCCTAAGGCTTGTATTTCTTTAGGGCGTCGTAAAAAGCGTTCCAGAAGGGGTCGACAATGGGGTGTTCCAGCCTCTCCTCCCGTCCACCCTTAACCAGCACCATCCCCCTCTCCGGCGGGGTAAACTCGCCGACGATGGAAGAGCAGATGCCTTCTTGAGACAAAACCCGCACCACCTCCCCGGCTTTGTGCGGACGGCAGGCGATAATCAGCGTCCCCTCGCTGATGGAGGCATAGGGGTCGATACCGAAATAACTGCATATCTCGGTGATACAGTCGGCAACGACTATCTTTTCCTGCTCCACCATGACCCCGAGACCGGCCGCCTCCGCCAGCTCATAGAGCCCGCCCCAGACGCCACACTCGGTAGCATCGTGCATGGCGGTAACGCCGTCCTGCCGGATGCCGACGGTTATGGCAGTCATGGCGTCTTTCACCACCGACATCTTATAGAATACCTGCTCGGCACGCCTGCGGAAATCGGCGCCGAACTCCCGCTCGATGAGCTGTGGGAACATGGCGGCAAAGATGCCGGTCGCCTCGATAGCCGGCCCCTTGGTGATGATTATCTCGTCTCCCGCCTGAATAAAAGCCGGAGTAACATAATCCTCTATCTCACCGATGCCGACCACGGTGGCGCCGCCGACCATGGGATAGTGGCAGTTTTCATACCTGGCGGTATGACCGGTAATAACAGAAATGCCTAGCTCCTGGCACTCGGAGTGCATGGTCTGCCACATTGTCTCCATCTGTTCCTTGGTCATCTCCATAGGCAGGTTCAGGTCTATGGACAGGAAGCGGGGGGGTAAGCCGCAGGTGACGGCATCGGAAGCGAGGATATGGATGGCAAACCAGGCCGCCCTTTCCCAACCGTATTCCGGGACGATAAATACCGGGTCGGTGGTAAAAGAGACCGCCTTACCGCCGATTGCTACTATGCCGACATCGGTGCCATGTTTGGGCCCGACCAGGACGCTGTCACTCTTAACCCCCAGCCGGGGAAAGATAAGCTCTTCAAATATTTCCGCCGATATTTTACCGATTTCCGGGATTTCACCCATATCAAATATGCCCCCTATCCGTTGTATCGAGGGTAATATAAAACAATAAAGCAGGTCTCATAATCCCGGGGCTAATCCATCTCCGGCATACCCCAGACCCGCTTTTTACTACTCGCCGCCCTCTTCACCCAGGGAATCAAGAAACACATCGGGGATATCGGTCAATTGCTCACCCACCCACATCTTAAGGCAGTCAAGGGAGCAGAAGCTGTAGCGGTCAATCGATTCGGCGCCCTTCAAAGAGGACAGCATCAGCCAGCCGCACAGGATATCACAGGGCTTATCGCCCTCATCCAGCTCCACCTCCTGGCCACAGGAATGGCAGATACAGTTTTTTATCATTTCAGCGCTCCGGCCGTTGTTGCCGCTTGCCTGCCCTAATATTAAAGGCAAACCTGTGTCGTGTCAATCCTGATGGGGATTTGCCGATAGGTCATGTCTCGGCTGGCGCCGGCTCCCCCCTCTTTTTGTAAACAAGCCTGGCTAGAAGGATACTCAGCTCCATGAGAATAATCAGCGGCAGGGCGATAATAGTCTGATTTATCGGGTCAAAGGTGGGGGTGATAAGCGCCGCTATTATAAACGACAATATTACCCATAGCCTTCGTCTGCGGGCGAGCCACTGCGGAGAAACCAGCCCCATCCTCGCCAGGAGCATTACTATTATGGGTGTCTCAAAAACAATGCCGATAGCCACTATAAGCCGGGTTACAATGTTAATATAATTGCTAATCCTGATTTGAGGCTCGGCTACACTGGACATAAAATTCTGCAGGAAGTTCAGTGCCGGTGGCAGGGCAATGTAGTAGGCAAAGGCAACGCCGCCGAGGAACATTATGGCTACCGCCGGCAGTATCCGATAGATATTTCTTCTTTCTTTAGGGGTAAGTGCCGGGGTGAGATAAGCAATGCCCTGATAGACGAGAAAGGGCATAGAAATTATGATGCCCCCGGCTAGGGCAACCTTGAAAAAGACAGCCAGGTTCTCCACCAGCTCAATCGCCTGAAGCTCAATATCCCCCCCCGGCGCTATCAGGAACTCCAGGATCTGCGGGCCAAATATAAAGGCGATTGCCGTACCAATAGCGATTGCAATCGCCGACCTGAAGACGCGGTCACGTAGCTCTCTCAGGTGCTGCATTATGGGCATCTTGCCGGGAGCTATTTCAGGGCTTTCAGTCTCTCTGGCCAATTCAAGCTCCTATATCCTGTGCCCCATTTTTCTCCATTTTTTCCTCGGGGGCTTCCTCAGCTTTAGCCACGGGTGCTTCCTCGGCCACCTTCTTAACCACCTTCTTCTTCCTCTACTTCCTCTACGGGCTCCGTACCTTTTGCCTGAGATGCCTCTCCGGATTCTGTTTTGGTCGCTTCTTTAGTCTCTATGGCTTCTTTATCTATCACCTCGTTCAGGTCCTGGGAACCTTCTTTCAGTATCTTCTTCGTCTCTTTAGCTTCCGCCTTCGCCGTCTCTTTAACCTTCTCGGCCCCTCCGCCTATTGCCTTACTCAGCTTCTTGGCACCTTCATCTAGCATCTTGGTCAGTTCCTTGGCCCCTCTCTCCAGTGGTACCTTCATCTCGGCAGCCGCCTTCTTCATCTCGGCAGTCTCTCTATCTATCAACTCGCTCAGTTCCTCAGTGCCCTCTTCCAGTGTCTTTTTTATTTCTTTAGCTTCTATACCCATCGTCTTGGATATCTCATCCGCCTCTTTATCCAGAGACGCCTTTATCTCTTTGGCTTCTTCATCCAGTACCTTGCTCACCTCAGTAGCTGTCTTTCTTATCTCTTCGGCTTCTTCATCCAGGTCCATAGCCTTTGTCATCTCGCCGGTGAGGTTTTTGGTCATCTTCCTGAAGTTACGCACCAGCTTACCGAACTTCTGGGCAAACTCCGGTATCCTGTCCGGCCCGATTACAATCAGGGCGACGGCAATAACGACCAGTATTTCTACAATCCCGATATCAAAGAAGCCCACTATCCAGCCTCACTATTAATTGCTGCCAATATTAACCTGGTTGCTATCAACCCTATTATATCAAACGGGTTCCCGTTCCTGGAACCCCCTGAGCCAGATGAAGTGACGATGTTTCCCAGCCCGCTCGGGGTTTTATCTCCAGTGGTCACCCTGGAGCCCAATCATTGCCTAGCTTTTCGCCGACTTTCCTTTCTTCTTTTTCCCCACCACTTCCTCCTCACCCTTCTTCCCGCCACTGAAAGCCCGCACTCCTTTTCCGAATACCTCGAAAAGTTGAGGCAGCTTACCGGCACCGAAGATGATAAAGATAATCAACAGTATAAGAGCAATCTCAATAGGCCCTATCTTGAACGGCATAACTCCCTCCATCCAGCGAGATTAAACTTGCCGGACAAACAATCGCCCAAATAGTGTCCCGGTAAAGCCATTTTTGCCGAAGAAAAATCTCTAATACAGCCACCAGCTCTATCCTTTTTAAGCAGAAGGTAGGGTAATCCAAGGGAAACAACCTGGCTAAAGAAATTCCCCTTCCCCTTGGCAAGAGAAGGGGATAAGACCTAACAAGCTCCCCTAAGACAGGCCGATGCTTAAACAACCTCCTATCAAGAGGCATATTACCCAAAATTATTATTAATATTATTAATCCCGATGTCGTAAAAAATCAACTCTACAATCTATCTATGCTTTTTCTTCGGTTTTCTCCTCAGCCTTAGCCGCGGGTGCTTCCTCGGCTACCTTCTTAACCGCCTTCTTCTTTCTGGCCTTCTTCTTTTTATCTTTTTCCTTTGCCTTGGACTCTTCCTCTTCCTCATCACCAGTCTGCCCCTTCTTGAAGGCACGTATACTCTTACCGAAAGCGGCGCCAACCTGCGGCAGTTTGCCCACCCCGAAGACAATGAGGATAATCACCAGGATGAGTCCTATCTCCAATGGTCCCGGTCTAATCATACTGTTACTAACCCCCTTACTTTTTATGGATAACCGATAACCGCCGAGATACAGCCTGCTCCCCAGGATTACTCCCGGGGAACTAAGGCTTGGTATCTGGCTGTCAATGCCTGTTACTAGCTAATCATACACAACTGATAATTCGTTGTCAACACGGATTATATACGGGCACTACTTTGATAACCGCCCCATAAAAGATATAATATGAGGCGAGGAAACGCCATTGAACAAGAATTATCTATCGCCGACTGCCACCCGCTGCGGTAATACCGAGTTCCGCTGGGGGGAGCGCACCTATATAATGGGTATTATCAACGTTAGCCCCGACTCCTTCTCCGGAGACGGGCTCGGTAGCGATACCGAGGCGGTCAGGGAACAGGCGAAGCGCTTTATCGCCGAAGGAGCCGATATTATAGATGTCGGCGGCGAGTCCACCCGCCCCGAATCGCAGCCGATAACCGTCGACGAGGAACTGCGGCGGGTAATCCCGGCTATAGAAAAACTGGCGGCAGAGATTGCGGTTCCGATAAGCATCGATACCAGCAAGTCGGCCGTCGCCAGCCGCGCCCTGGACGCCGGTGCCGCCATGATTAACGATGTCTGGGGCTTAAAAAACGACCCGGAAATCGCCCGGGTAGCCGCCGAAGCCGGGGCGCCGATTATCATCACCAGCAACCAGTGCCATAAGCCCTGCCAGGGCGATATAGTAGCTGAGGTTATATCCGACCTGAAAAGAGGGGTAACCCTGGCTAAGGAATACGGTGTCGCCGAAGGGAATATCATCATCGACCCGGGCATCGGCTTCGGCAAGAGCGTCAAGCAAAACCTGGAGCTCATCCGCCGCCTGGCCGAGCTTAAATCACTGGGCAAGCCTATCCTGCTGGGGGCATCGCGCAAATCGGTAATCGGCCTGGTCTTAGACCTGCCCCCAGACCAGCGCCTGGAGGGAACGGCGGCAACGGTAGCCATCGGCATTGCCAACGGCGCCGATATAATACGCATCCATGATGTCAAACAGATGGCACGGGTGTGCCGCATGAGCGACGCTATCATAAGGAGAGGTATGGATGAATGTTGAAACGGTAACAGTCTATCTTGGCCTCGGCTCCAACCTGGGAGACCGCAAGGAAAACCTGGACAGGGCTCTGGAGTACCTGTCGCAAAGGCTGAGGGTAACCGGAAAATCTTCGGTATACGATACCGAGCCGATGGAAAACCCGGCCCAGCCGCGCTTTCTCAACATGGTATGCCAGGCTAAAACGATGCTCAAACCGGAAGACCTGCTGACGCTAGCCAAAGGCATAGAAAGGAAGACGGGGCGGCTGCCGGGCAGGCCCAACTCCCCCCGCCCCATCGATATAGACATCCTTTTCTACGGCGACCAGGTCATCGACACCCCGGAGCTGAAGATACCCCACCCCCGGATGACCTCCCGGGCGTTTGTCCTCGTCCCGCTGGCCGAAATCGCCCCGACACTGGTGCACCCGGTGAACAAGAAGACAGCAAAAGAGATGCTGAGAGAGATTAAGAAGGGCGTCCAGGAAGTGCTCAAGCTGGAAGAAAAGGGGGAGTAAAATGTATAAAATATTCGTGGAACACCACTTCGACGCCGCCCACGCCCTGCGCGGCTACAGGGGCAAGTGCGAGTCGCTGCACGGCCACCGCTTCAAGGTGGTGGCAAAGGTTACCGCCTCAAAGCTGGATGACACCGGGCTGGCATACGACTTCACCGAGCTTAAAGCCAAGCTGAAAGCCATCCTGGAGAGCTTCGACCACACCTTCATCAACGAAGTGCCACCCTTCGACAGGATAAACCCCTCCTCCGAGAACATCGCCACCACCATCTACGGAGAGCTGAAGAAAGAGCTGGAAGAAGCGCCGGTGGCACTGGATTCGGTTGAGGTGTGGGAGTCACCGACCAGCGGGGTGGAGTATAAACTAGATTAGTAATACTATCTGAAATTTTGAGGATTTAGTTAGTCTGGTAGATTAGCAGCTTCAGATAATTTATTTAGTATTCTGACTGTTGCTGAAAGCATTGATGGTATATCTGATAAATTCACAAGTTCGCCTCGGTGAATTGCATCTCTTGTTATCAACCGACTAGCGTGTGCTAAACCAACCTCATCATCGTCTAGTCGATTAGTAGTTTTAGCATTAGCTATCTTATTGTATAAATCCCTACCCTCAATTCCTGCTTGTGTTAAAGCATCTTCAATACTTGCACGGCACATTGTTGCAGCAGCGTTTGGCACACCATTTTGAAAGCACAGCTCAGCCTCAGCGTATAAGGTTCTTGCAACTTCAGGCTGGTTTGGGTTTATTGTTCCATAATTACTCTTACCAGATACAGAAACCATTACATTATCATTAATTTCAAATCCTGTCCCTGCTCCACAACTGCGACACATAGCACTGCCGATTAGTTTTTTAGGGTTGCTCTTGTCACTTGGTATATTATAGTGAACTTGGCTCCCTACATTTATCTCCATCATGCTATTGCAAGTAGTACATTTGATATAAGTCATCTCTAGCCCCCTACACTATAGTATTTTAAATTATACCACTTCTAATCATATAAATAGTCATCATCCCCTTGCCCAAACACCCCCGTTATGTTATTATTGGCTCAGGCGAATGACCACGGAGAAAGAGAAAGCACTGGAACTGGCTGTCGGCCAGATTGAAAAGCGGTTCGGCAAGGGCGCCATTATGAAACTGCGCGAAGCCGCCGACAGGCCGAAGGTAGAAGCCATTCCCAGTGGTTCACTGGCGCTGGATATAGCTCTGGGCATAGGGGGTATCCCCAGGGGGCGAGTTGCAGAGATATTCGGGCCCGAGGGGTCGGGGAAGACCACCCTGGGCCAGCATATAATCGCCGAGGCCCAGAAAAGGGGAGGCACTGCCGCCTATATTGACGTCGAGCATGCCCTGGACCCCACCTATGCCGCCAACTGTGGTGTCAACCTGGACGACCTTCTAATCTCCCAGCCGGATACCGGCGAGGAGGCGCTGGAGATTACCGAGGCTCTGGTCAGGAGCGGCGCTGTTGAGGTAATTGTCATCGATAGCGTAGCCGCCCTGGTGCCCCGGGCTGAGATTGAGGGCGAGATGGGCGACTCCCACATTGGACTTCAGGCACGGCTTATGTCGCAAGCGCTGAGGAAACTGACAGCGGCTATCGGCCGCTCCGGAACCGCGGTAGTATTTATCAATCAGCTCAGGGAGAAGGTGGGGATTGTCTTCGGCAATCCCGAGGTGACACCGGGTGGACGGGCGCTGAAGTTCTACAGCTCGGTAAGGGTAGACCTGAGGCGGGTGGAGACCATCAAGCAGGGCAACCTGGCTATCGGTAACCGCGTTAGAGCCAAGGTAGTCAAGAACAAGGTGGCACCCCCGTTCCGCAGCGCCGAATTCGATATAATGTTCGACTCCGGCATAAGCCGGGAGGGCAATATCATTGACCTGGGTGTCGGGCTGGGATTAATCAAAAAAAACGGTGCCTTTTTCTCCTATGGTGACATTCGCCTGGGGCAAGGTAGAGAGAGTGCCAAGAAGTACCTGAAGGAAAATCCTGAGCTGGCTCAGGAGATTGAACAACAGGTCAGGGCCTCAGCTGTCACCACCTATAGTGTTTCTAATAGCGGTTGACGCATCGTAAACAGATGGGTCAATAGATATAAAACAACTAGGCGTTGTCGAGCTGGGGTAGCTACCTCAGCTCTATTTTATTTAAAGGGGGAAAGACCGGTGGCCAGAATTACCGCCCTGCGCCTGGGCAAGGGGCGTAATAAGAAGGCCAACGTATCGCTTGACGGCAAGCCAGCCCTTAACCTCGAGCCCGAGGTGGCGCTAAAGGAGGGGCTCAAGGTAGGGCAGGAGCTGTCTGCCAGCCGGATAGAAGCGCTTATTAAAGCCAGCCGCCAGCAAAGCTGTTACGACGCCGCTTTGAGATACCTCAGCTACCGGCCTCGCAGTGAGTACGAGATCAGGCAACGCCTTTACCAGCGCGGCTTCGATAACAACAGTATCAGAGCGGTATTATCCCGGTTGAAAGAGCAGAACCTGATAGACGACGGTGATTTCGCCAGGTTTTGGAAGGACAACCGCCAGTCGTTCAGCCCGCGCAGCCAGTGGCTAACCAGGCTGGAGCTGAAGCAAAAAAGGGTGCCCGACGAGATTATAGAACAGGTAGTAAGCACTATTGATGATGCTGAGAATGCCTATAGCGTGGCGACAATCAAAGCCCGCAGCCTAACACAATGCGACTACCAGAGCTTTCGCCGCCGACTGGGGGAACACCTGAAACGCCGTGGTTTCGGCTACGGGGTAATAATAAAGACCGTCGAGCGGCTGTGGCAGGAAAGGGGACTGCCTGGGTAGCTTTTGCCTTGACACTAAATCAACAAAGTAAGTAGTATTAGTTACCCGGAGCACCCCTGAGTAAAATAAAGTCAAAGAAGGGGGGAGATATGGAAGGTCTTGGATTACCTGAGATATTAGCTATACTTTTCAGTTTCATCATCGGGGTTATCTTCGGTGGTATGGCCGCCTTTTTATCACGGGGGATGATGGCTAACCGCCAGATTCGTATCGCCCAGAGAAAAGCAGCCAAAATAGTGGCTGAAGCCAGGGTCGAAGCCAAAGATGTCCTCAACGAGACGAAAAATGAAGCTGGCAAGGTAAAGGCAACCACCGACGCCGAATACAGAGAGCGGCGTGCCGAACTGCAGCGCCAGGAAAACCGCCTGACCCAGAAGGAAGCCACCCTGGAGCACAAGCTGGAAGATGTGGGGCACCGGGAACGCAACCTCACCAATAAAGAAAGGGAGCTGGAGTCAATCCGGGCCAACCTGGCGGAGGTTAAAGAGGAACAGCTAAAACAACTGGAGCTGATTGCCAGTATGTCCAGCGAAGAAGCCAAGAAAGAGCTATTCGAGAATATGGAGATGGAGATACAGGAAGAAGCCGGGCGGCGCCTCCGCGATTGGGAGACGAAGATAAAGGCCGAGGCTGACGAAAGAGCCCGGGGTATACTTTCCCAGGTCATCCAGCGCAGCGCCTCCGAGATCGTCTCGGAAACGACCACCAATGTCGTTCCCTTGCCCAGCGATGAGATGAAGGGACGACTTATCGGGCGCGAGGGACGCAACATCAGGGCGCTGGAGCAAGCCACCGGCGTCGACCTGATTATCGACGATACACCGGAGGCGGTAACCATCTCCAGCTTTGACTCGGTGCGGCGGGAGATAGCCCACCAGGCGCTGAACAAGCTCATCCTCGACGGCCGCATCCACCCGGCCCGCATCGAAGAGGTGGTCGCCAAAGCTAAGGAGGAAGTAGAAGCCACCATCTATAACACCGGGGAGCAAGCCGCCATACAGATCGGGATACCCAGGCTTCACCCGGAGCTAATGAAACTGCTGGGGCGCCTCAAGTACCGCACCAGCTACGGGCAGAATGTCCTGGCACATAGCATAGAGGTCTCCTACCTCACCGGGATGATTGCCTCGGAGCTGGGAGCCAATGTCGCCCTGGCTAAGAGAGCCGGGCTTCTTCACGATATCGGCAAGGCGGTAGACCGTGAGGTAGAGGGAACCCATGCCGCCATCGGTGCCAACCTGGTCAAGCAGTGGGACAAGTCCAGTGAGGTGGTCAAGGGGGTCGCCGAGCATCACCTGGAGACCGGCGATACCAGCATTTGGGGTTTTATAGTCTCGGCGGCTGACGCTATCAGCAGTGCCCGGCCGGGCGCCAGGCGCGAGTCGCTGGAGAGCTACCTCAAGCGGCTAAGGGCACTGGAAGACATCGCCGACGACTTCAGGGGAGTGGACAAGTCCTACGCCATTCAGGCCGGCCGCGAAATCCGCATTCTGGTCAAGCCGGAGGAGATCGACGACCTGGCAGCAATGAGGCTGGCGCGGGACATCGTCAAGAAGATAGAGGAAAGTTTGGAGTATCCGGGGCAGATAAGGGTTACCGTGCTCCGGGAGACAAGAGCCGTAGACTATGCCAAGTAGGAGGTGACAGCAAGGGGCAGTAGCAAGACCTTTCTATAGTCAACCCCTTGTTAAACAATCGGTGCTAGTACTGGCAATCGGAGACATAATCGGCAAGCCCGGTAGGCAGGCGGTAAAAGAGATTTTGCCGGGCTTAAAAAAACAGCGTAGCGTAGACTTCGTTATCGCCAACGGGGAAAACGTCGCCGGCGGCATCGGGCTAACCCCAGCCACGGCTGAGGAACTGCTCAAAGCCGGCGTCGACGTTATAACCTCAGGCAATCACATATGGGCACAGAAGGATATTATTCCCTGCCTCGACAGCAAAATGCCCGTCCTGCGCCCGCTGAACTACCCCCCGGGCGTGCCCGGCCGGGGCTATATTGTGGTCAACAACATCGTGGTGGTCAATCTCATAGGCAGGACATTCATCGGCAACTTTGACTGCCCCTTCCGGGCGATGGATAAACTGCTCGCCGAGCTTGCCCCGGGGCTTAAGATCATTATCGTCGATTTTCACGCCGAGGCGACATCGGAGAAAATGGCACTGGGGCGGTATCTGGACGGTCGGGTCAGCGCCGTACTCGGCACACATACCCACATCGGTACCATCGACGCCCACCTATTGCCCAAGGGCACCGCCTACGTTACCGATATTGGCATGACCGGACCAGACGATTCGATTATCGGCGACGACACCGAAGCCGTCCTTAGCCGCTTCCTAAGCCTGATACCCCACCGCTTAACCGTGGGCAAAGGCAGGGTTACCTTCAACGCCATACTGGTTAATGTGGATAAGGCAACGGGGATGGCAACGGGCATAGAAAGAATCTGCCAGGAGGTAAGCTAGTGACTTCCAGGATAGACCTCCATGTACACACCACCGCCTCGGACGGCAGGTTCAGCCCCGAGGAAATCGTGCATAAAGCCGCCGGGCTGGATTTAAGCGCCATCGCCATCTGCGACCACGACACCATAGACGGCATCGCTCCGGCGCTGGCGGCGGCTAAAGCCTTTCCCCAACTCAAGGTAATACCCGGCGTCGAGGTCAGTACCCTCGCCCCCGGCAATGAGGTCCACGTCCTCGGCTACTTTATCGACTGTGCCGACCCTGACCTTAAGACCACCCTCAATGGTCTGCGTAACTCCAGGCTGGAGCGGGCTAAAGCTATAATCGCCAAGCTCAAAGACCTGGGCATCGCTATCGACTGGCAGCGAGTCCAGGAGCTTGCCGACGGCGGCTCCATCGGCCGCCCCCATATCGCCCGGGTTATGCTGGAGAAGGGCTACATAGCCTCGTTCAAGGAGGCTTTCGATAGGTACATCGGCCTGGGGGGACCGGCTTACGTCGAGCGACATAAGATAAACCCGGCGGAAGCGGTAGCCCTGATAGCGCAAGCCGGCGGCCTGCCCGTACTTGCACACCCGTTGACCGTAAACGAGCCGGAGGTGATGATTGCCGCTCTGAAAAAGGCCGGGCTGGTAGGCGTGGAAGTCTACTATAATGATTACGACGAGACTAAAAGAGACAACCTGGCCAGGCTGGCTAAAAAGTACAATCTTATTGCCACCGGCGGCAGTGATTACCACGGCATAGATGACAGCGCCGAGACGATGATGGGCAACGCCGGTGTCCCCCTCGAATCGCTGGAGCGGCTGACGGCTCTAGCCAGGCAACGAGGGCTGGTGTCAGTCAGCCTATAACAGCGGGAGGAGCTATGTCCCTTGAGTTCGGGCTATTGATAGTGGGCGGTTATCTTCTCGGCTCGGTGCCCGTCGGCTACCTGGCGGTGAAATGGTGCCGCGGTATTGATATACGGCAGTACGGCACCGGCAAGGTCGGCGCCTCCAACGTGATGCGGGTCGCCTCGAAGTGGCTGGCTATCCCGGTAGCCATCTTCGACATCGGCAAGGGGGCGCTAGCCGTATGGATAGCCCAGCTATTGGGGCTCAACGCCGCCGCCCAGGTAATAGTGGGCGTTGTTACCATAATCGGGCACAACTGGCCCGTATTTCTCGGCTTCAAAGGCGGGCGCGGAGTTTTCACCACCCTGGGCGTCGTCACCATGCTATCCCCCTGGCTGGGGCTGATAATATTCGTCATGCCCTACACCCTGGCACCGATAAAGCAGGTCGCTCTGGGCGTGTTCTTAACCCTGATCTCCATGCCCATATTCAGCTGGTTTCTCAGCCAGCCGCTGGGCATAGAGGACAGGTTGCCGGTTACGCTGGGCTTTGTGGCACTAGTCCTGCTAGGGCTATTGACCAGGTTGATAACTCCGAGAACCCGGCTCAGCCAATCGGTGCCTGCGGTCGAGCTATTTTTCAACCGCCTGCTCTTTGACCGCGATATCAGGGACAGGAAAGCCTGGACGGACAGGAACCTTCAGGAACAGCAGAAGGGTTAGCCATGGTTGACCACGACACGGAGATAGAGAGTCTTGTCACCGGTTAGCACGGCATACCTGGGCATCCCGGGATATGCCATCTTCTGGTCTCTAACCGCCCTGGCTCTCGGCCTGTTCTGCTATCGGATATATCGGCTTGTCCGCTATCTATCCCTGGGGCGTAAAGAGGAAAAATTCACACAGAAGGGGCGCCGGGCTCTGTCAGCCCTGGTCACCCTGCTGGTGCACTGGGACCAGTTCAAAAACTTCACCCCCAAAGACAGATCCGGAATTACCCATGCCGTCTTTCCCCTGGGCTTCCTGGTCTTCGCCGTCTTTTATCTGGTATTTGTTATCATCGGCGCCGGGCTGGGCATTTCAGAAACACTGGAAACCACCAGCTTCTTTTACTACTATACTTGGATTATTGACCTAATCGCCCCCGTGGTAATAATCGCCGCCCTGTGGGGCATCGTCCGCCGGTATATCGTCAAGCCGCCGAGGCTGAAGGGCGAGCAGAGTATCGAGGCTCTGGTGATACTGCTGACCGTTATCATCATCCCGGCAACCTGTCTCTTCAAGATAGCCAGCGATATTGCCCTCGGGCAACCGCCAGCCGGGCTGGGCGCTGTTCTACCGCCAATAAGCTCAGCTCTGAGCAACATCTTCAACGATAGCAGTATAAGCTCAATACAGGCGGCGAACACCGCCCTGTTCTGGGGCAACTGGGCGGTAGTCCTCTTCGTCCTGGTGTTCATTGCCTACTCAAGATACCTCCACATGATAGCCTCGCTGTTCAACACCTTCTTCCGTTCGCCACTACCCAAGGGCACCCTGCGCTCCATCGACCTGGAGGCGGCCGAGAGCTTCGGCGCCGCCAGTATAACCGACCTCACCTGGAAGCAGCTGCTTGACCTTTATGCCTGCGTCATCTGCGGCAAGTGCCAGGACGCCTGCCCGGCGACCGCCAGCGGCAAGCCGCTTAACCCCAAGAAGCTCATCCAGGACCTCAAGAAGCACCTGCTAGAGGTCGGGCCGGGACTGCTCAGGGCAGGGGGCAAAACAGGGGCAGCGGCTGACAGCCCCGCCCCGATATTACCCGGCGGCGTAATATCCCGGGACGAAATCTGGGCTTGCACCACCTGCCGCGCCTGCGACGACATCTGCCCCGTCTACGTCGAGCACATCGATAAGATTATCGACCTGAGACGAAACCTGGTAATGGAGCAGGCATCCATCCCGGAGCCGGCCGAGGCGGCACTGCGCAGTATAGAAGCCAGGGGCCACCCGTGGCGAGGGTCAACAGCCTCCCGGACCGACTGGGCGGAAGGTCTCGATATCAAGACCCTGGCTGAGGATAGCGGCACGGACACCCTTCTCTGGGTGGGCTGTACCGGGGCGCTGGAGGAAAGGAGCGTCCAGGTAACCCGCAGCGTGGCTAAAATACTGAAGCTGGCCGGCGTTGACTTCGGCATCCTGGGTAGCCAGGAGAGCTGTTGCGGCGAGCCCGCCCGCCGCCTGGGCAACGAGTACCTTTTCCAAATGCAGGCGGAGAAGAACATCAAAACACTCAACGATTACGGCATTAAAAAGATTATTACCGCCTGTCCCCATGGCTACAACACACTGAAGAACGAGTACCCCCGGTTCGGCGGCAGGTTCGAGGTCGTTCACCATAGCCAGCTTATCGCCCGGCTTATCGAAGAAGGCAGGCTTAAAATTACCAACTCTACCAGAGGGGCGATTACCTATCACGACCCCTGCTACCTGGGCAGGTACAACGACATCTTCAAGCCGCCGCGGCAGATTTTAAAAAACCTGCCCGACGTGAAGCTGGTCGAGATGGAAGCCAGCGGCCGGAGAAGCCTCTGCTGTGGTGGTGGTGGTGGTCGCATGTGGCAGGAAGAAACCATCGGCAGCCGAATCAGCGAGATGCGCATCGAACAGGCGATAAAGACCGGAGCTGACATTATCGCCACCGCCTGCCCCTTCTGCCTGCAGATGTTCGACGACGCCATAAAAGCCAGAGGCTACGAGGAATCGCTGAAAGCTATGGATATTGCCGAGCTAGTAGCCAAAGCAATAACGCCTGAAACATAGACAATCAGCCCATTTTCTCTCTTACTCTCTGCGCCACCACCGGCATTACCTCACCAGCCCTAGCCCTGACCACAACGCCAGCCTGTTCGTCCATCGGGGTGGCGCTGAGGTTGATAACGACCAGCCTGGCTCCGGAATCAAGGGCATAGATGGGCATATAGGCGGCCGGATAGATGACCAGTGTGGAGCCAATCACGATAAACAGGTTACAACGGCATGAATGCAAGGCCGCCTCTGCAAGCACCTTTTCCGGGAGCGGCTCGCCGAAAAAAACGGCACCCGGCTTCAGGATACCGTGACATATCTCACAGTCCGGGTCTTCTTCGCCCCCATCCAGCCTGGCCCTGACCTGCTCGAAAGGATAGTATTGATGGCAGCCCAGGCATACCGCCCACTGCGCATTACCATGCAGCTCAAAGACCCTATCATCGGGCAGGCCTGCCTTCTGGTGCAGATTGTCAATGTTCTGGGTAATGACGCAGTCCAGCCTGCCCAGCCGATAAAGCTCGGCGATGGCATAGTGTGCCGGGTTGGGCTCGGCGACAAGGTTGAGCTCGCGTAAAAGCCGCCACTGCTTTCGCCTGGCTTTGGCGTCTCCGACAAACTTCTGGTAGGTGAAGTCATCGGGGTTAAACCGTTCCCATATACCGCTGGGGCTGCGAAAATCGGGTATGCCGGACTCGGTGCTGACACCGGCGCCGGTGAAGACAACCGTTCGTTTGGACTTGATAATCAGGCCGGCAATTCTGCTGGAGAGATTGTCCAAATCCTGCTCATTCATAGCTATTCTCACGGCTCATTCTTATAAAACCGGCAGATATCATTAAGACAGCACCGCCGGCAGAGGGGCTTCTTGCGGCAGGCGTCCTTGGCCAGTTTAACCAGCAGGGCATGGTATTCATTAAAAAGCGCGGCATCCGCCTCCAGATTTGCCATAAAAAGCCTCTGATAATCCTTGTAATCATCGTAGCTATCCCTCTGGGGAACCAGGCCGAGGCGGCTGATGATGCGGCGGGTATAGGCGTCGATAACAAAAACGGGCTTCCCGGCGGCATAGAGCAGAATGGAATCGGCCGTCTCCTGCCCGATACCGTGGATGGCAAAAAGCTGCTGCCGCAGGCTGTCCGTATCGGTAGCAAACAGCCCGTCAAGGTTATCGCAATAGTGATTGCCCAGCCAGTGAGCCAGGGACTTGAGTTTTAATGCCTTAGCATTGTAGTAGCCGCAGGGACGGATGGTCAGCGCCATCTCGGAGAGAGGCAGGCGGCGTATTGCTTCCGGCGACAGAGCATCAACTGCCTTCAGGTTGGCGATAGCCTTATCAACGTTACCCCAGGCGGCTGACTGGGTCAGGATGGCACCGACCATAACCTCGAAGGGACTATCTGCCGGCCACCAGTGCTGGGGGCCGTAGGCAGCCATAAGCCGCCGATATATGTCCCACAGGCAACGGCTTATCTTTTCGCCATCCATTGAGGCACCGTGGCATTGTCCACCGAATCGTAGCCCGGGATATAGGGCTTTATATCAATCACCGGCGTCTCATCAAGGGCGTCCAGCCCCTGCACCCGCAGCACGTTACCCCGCCGCTCCAGCAGCCTGACCACCTTCTGTCCCAGCGAGTTAGGCCGGTAAGGAGAGCGGGTGGCAAAAAACCCGACCAGGGGCAGTTCCGGCTCCCCTCTGGGGTGGACTTTTGCCACCATTTTGGCTGGGTCAACCGCCAGATGAAGCCAGTAGATAACTATGATGTGGGAAAAACCCTCCAGCCCGTCCAGGGCTTCACCGAGGCTGTCGTCAATCACGATTTCAGAGACTATCTCCTGCCAGTTATAGTCCGGCTTCTGCTTTTGCCGTACCTCGCTCCTAACAATGCCAATAGGTCTGATAGTCATCTCCGAAAGCTGAGCGGCCATTTTCCATCTCCTCTTGCCGATTAAAAAAGGCAACTACCTGAAAACCTGCCAGACGAGCTATAACGGTATGAGACCTGGCTATTCCAGCGGCGTCAGGGTCAACAGCTTTTTGGCGATATCGGGGTACTTGGCGATAAAGACAAGCTCGTCCTCAATCAGCGGCTTCTGTGCCTCTACGTTGGCATATCTTACCAGTTCCAGAACCCGGCTCGCCTCTTCTCTATCGGCAAAGGATACCGACATCTTTCCCATGATATGGCTGAAGCCGGATATACCGCTATACTCCCCGGCACAGATTTCCCGCCCGGTCTCGACCAGCTCTGCCACGCCCCGACCCAGCTCTTCATAGTTGTAGAGCTCGTAGTTCTCCGGGTCTTTGAGCACACCGTCGGCATGGATGCCGGACTCATGGGCAAAGGCATTGGCACCGACGCCCGGCTGGTTTATCGGAATGGGCACCTCGAAGGCATAGCTGGCAAACCTGGCTATCTTCCAGGCCTTCGACAAATCAATCGAGCCGCCCAGCTGGTACTCATCGCTAAACCCCTTCGATTTGGTGATAGCCAGAATGGTGGCGACAAGGTCGGCATTGCCCGCCCTTTCACCAATACCGTTGACCGTGGTGTTGATATAGGCATCCTGGCCGCCGTCTATAGCTCCCTTGGCGCCAGCAATAGAGTTAGCCACCGCCATACCCAGGTCTCCGTGACAGTGCTGCTCGATGGGCAGAGCCACCTTCTCTGCCAGCGTCTTAACGGCTTCATAGATGGTAAAGGGATTATCGTAACCCAGGGTATCGCAGTATCTCAAACGGCTGGCGCCGTGCTCCCTAGCCGCCAGGCCGAACTCAATCAGGTAACCCAGGTCTGTCCTGGAGGCGTCCTCGGCGTTAACGCCGACACTCTCGGCGCCGTGAGCCCAGGCGGCGTCAACCGCCTCGGTCATGTCCCTTACAATGTCATCCCGGGTCTTTCTCCCCTGGAACTTGCCGTTAATCATCTGGTCAGAAGTAGATATGGAAAGGTTGAGGTGTTTTATATTGGGCACCAGCTTGAAGGCGGTCTCGACATCAGCGACAATGGCTCTTATCCAGCCTTCCAGGCGGATAGGCTTAAGGACTCCTATCTCGGCCAGCTCCAGATTGGCTCGCAGGTAGTTGGACTCGTGCCTGGTAGTGGGAAAACCGAACTCGGACTGAAAGACCCCCATCTCGTTCAGGTAGATGTTCATCATGGTCTTTTCCAGCTTGGAAAGGCCGAGCTTGGCTGTCTGCACTCCATCACGATTGGTGACATCAATAAGATAGATCTTGGGCACTTATTTTCTCCTGTTTTAGATAGTATCTGGCTCGAGTTAATCTACTAGAATATTATCATACCACCCTTTTTATGGCAATTTTATGTTAAAATTGAGCATACTATATTGAAGCCTACCGGTTAGGCATTGCTTGCCTAACATAGAGGGCATAAAAACACCTTGAGCTAGGGACTATGGAACAGCTGGACCCGTTTGTCGACATTGCCATTCTTCTGGTGGCGGCTCTGGTGGGGGGAATGATAGCCCACCGGCTGAGGCAACCTGTGGTACTGGGCTACCTCGTAGTCGGTATGGCCGTCGGCCCCCATTCTCTGGGACTGGTGACCGACCTGGAGATGGTCGAGGCAGCAGCAATCATCGGCGTCGCCCTGCTGATGTTCACCCTGGGGCTGGAAGTCTCGGTCAGCCAGTTGAGGCAGGTAGGCAGAGTAGGGCTGTGGGGCGGCCTCGCCCAGATTTTGCTCACCTTCGCCACCGGGCTGGTGGTGGGCTTTGCCTTGTTCGACTGGCCTTTGCCCCAGTCCATCATATTCGGCCTGGTCATCTCCCTCAGCAGTACCGCTGTATGTCTCAAGCTGCTGATGGAGCGGGGCGAGCTGAGCTCGGTGCACGGGCGGATTATGCTGGCTATGCTTATCCTTCAGGATATCAGCGTGGTAGTGATGATCCTCATCGTGCCTCTTATGGGCGGCACGGTGGACAACCTGTTTCTTTCTCTGGCTATCGCCACTGGCAAGGCACTCCTCTTTATCGGAATAGCGATAGTGTCAGGCTTGTGGATACTGCCCTGGTTAATGGGCCGGATTGGCCGGATTCGCACACGGGAACTGTTCCTGCTGATAGTCCTGGTCTTGTGTTTTGGAGCTGTCCTGGGCACCCAGATTTTCGGGCTGCCGATAGTCTTCGGCACCTTCTTAATCGGCCTGATACTGCGAAAAACCAGGTTTGCCCACCAGGCTCTCGGCGAGATTACCCCGCTAAGGGATATCTTCGTCACCCTTTTCTTTGTTTCCCTGGGTATGCTTCTCAGCCCGGCATTCGTGCTTGAGAACTGGGCTCTAATAGCGGTCACGGTAGCCGCCATCGTCCTGATAAAATTAATAATCGTTTCCGGCGTTGTTCTATCTTTCGGCTATAGCAGCCGTATAGCCCTGCTGGTTGGCGCCGGCCTCTTTCAGATCGGAGAGTTCGGCTTCATACTGGCTCAGGCGGGAGCCGACGCCGGGCTGGTTACAGACCAGTTCTACTCTCTAATCCTGGCCAGCGCCATTATCACCATGCTACTGACACCGGTATCCATAAACCTCGCCTCCTGGCTATACCCCAGGGTAATCTCCGCCCCCGCTGTCCGCAGGCGGCTGGGTAAAGGACTGGCAGTAGCCAAGCCCGATGAACCGGCCAGAGAGCCGAGCCGGGTGGTGGTCGCCGGCTACGGCAGAATCGGGCAGAACGTGTCCCGGGGGCTCCAGGACGCCGGAGTGCCCCACATCGTCATTGACATTGACCCGGAGCGTATCGCTGAAGCCAAGGGTTGTTGCACGCCCCGCATCTATGGCGATGCCAGCAACCCCAATGTGCTCAGCCAGACAGGCCTGGGCAGGGCAAAAACCTTAGTTCTAACCTTCCCCGACCCGATGGCGGTGGTGGCTACCGTAAAAGCCGCCCTGGAGATAAACCCCAATCTTAAAATCATAGCCAGGATTCACCGGGCGCGAGAAGCGGAGATGCTCAAGAAGATGGGGATTACAGAGCTGATAAGCCCTGAGTACGAAGCCAGCCTGGAGTTCATAAGGCGAACACTGGCCGCCTCCGGTCTGAAAAAATCCGATATCAAGCAGGCTTTGCCCATAATAAAGCAGGACCGCGAGGTTGTTGAATTTAGTACCGATGAAGAAGTATAACTAGTATAGATAAAGGGGGGTTACAATGGATAAAGCCAGGGTAGGTATTGTCAATGTTACCGGTTACGCCGGTGTAGAGCTGGCCAGATTGCTGAGCCAGCACCCGCAGGTGGTGCTGACCTCGGTAACCGGGCGAAGCGCCGCCGGCCAGAGGCTGGCTGAGGTCTTTCCCCACCTCGCCGGCACCGACCTGATCATCGAGGACAGGCTGGGAGATATCGACCTGGCCTTGGTCGCCATGCCCCATAAGGAAAGTGCCCGGGAGGTACTGCCCCTTCTTGACCGGGGTATCAAGGTGGTGGATTTAAGCGCCGACTTCAGACTCAAAGACGACAGTGAATACACCGCCTGGTATGGCATCGCCCACCCGGCGCCGCAGTTGCTGCCACAGGCGGTATACGGGCTTACCGAGCTATACCGGGCTCAGATTGCCTCAGCCCAACTGGTAGCCAACCCCGGCTGTTATCCCACCGGCGCCATTCTGGCTCTGGCTCCGGCAGTCAAACGGGGGCTAGTCAAGGCTGATATAATCATCGACAGTAAGTCCGGTATCTCCGGAGCCGGCAGAAGCGTCAGCCTTAAAGGCCACTACCCGGAGGCCAACGAGGATACCGCCGCCTATGCCCTGGAGGGGCACCGCCACCTGCCAGAGATTGTCCAGGAGCTGGGGCTGCTCCAGCCGGACAAACCGCCCCAGATAACCTTCGTCCCCCACCTGGTGCCGATGACACGCGGTATACTGTCCACCTGCTACGCCCCTCTTACCAGCGAGCTTGTTACAGGTGAGAAGGGGAAGGAGGAGCTGAGGCATATTTACCGCGGTTTCTACAAAGACGAGCCTTTCGTTAAGGTGGTAGATTCCCCACCCCACACCAAGCATACCTCCGGCTCTAACCTGTGCCTTATCCACCCGACCATAGATAGCAGAACCGGTATGCTGGTGGTGATAAGCTGTATCGATAACCTGATAAAAGGCGCCGCCGGGCAGGCGATCCAGAACATGAACCTGATGCTGGGGCTGCCGGAGACCACCGGGCTTGAGGCTATAGCGGTCTATCCGTAGAGCCACCTATTGCCTCCCCGTTCTGGCTCTGCTATGCTTTAGCCTGAAGTGAAGCGCGAATTAGCCGGTAACGCCCGGGGGTTTAAATCTGTTGATTACCTCAAGATTACCATCCTGGTCTTTGCCACGACTGCGCTGTGGCAGGGAATGCATACAATTATCCTGCCCCTCAGGGTGTTGGATTTTGTCCCCGAAGCGGAGAAGAACACCTACTTGGGACTGCTTATCTCTGCCGGCTTGATCCTGGCAATGATAGCACAACCAATAGTTGGCGCCATCAGTGACCGCTCTGGCTTTAGCTGGGGGCGCCGGCGACCCTTCATACTGGTGGGCGTTATACTGCTTCTCCTGCTTCTACCCGGAATAGGGCTGGCTGGTAGCTATGCTGTTCTCTTTGCCATATATTGCCTTATGCAACTCAGCAGCAATACAGTACAGGGGCCGCATCAAGGCTTCATTCCTGACCTGGTTCCCGAGGGAAAGAGAGGACGGGCTTCAGGAGTAAAGGGTCTGCTCGAGATATTGGGCGGGGTTGCCCTGATATACCCCATTGCTATCTTCATGGACAACTACGCCGCTGGTGAGGGCAGTCAATGGCTATGGCTATCGCTGATAGCACCGGGGGTACTTCTACTGGTGTTTATGGTGGCTACTGTGCTCATGGTCAAGGAGCGACCCGGTATCGGTGGCCTACGACTTCCCACCGTGACCTTTAGGATTGACATCAAAGCACACCGTAACTTCTTGAGGTTTCTGATATCTCGCCGACTCATCTTTATTAAGTTTATCAATGCAAACCGAAATTTCCTGTGGTTTCTGGCATCTCGCCTATTCTTCTTTTTGGCCATGGCCATCATCCAGCGCTTTGCCCTGTATTTCCTCCAGGATGTTATCGGCGTCGCCGACCCGGCCGAGGCAGTCTTCAGATTTTTAATCTTAGCCGTGGTCGGCATGCTAGCTGTTGTCTACCCCGCCGGGCGCCTGTCAGACAGGATTGGACGCAAACCCATCGCCGTCTCCTCAGCACTTCTGGGTGCCCTGGGCATTATAGTAATAATTCTGTTCCAAAACGAAAGCTCAATACTGATTGCCGCCGGCATCCTGGGGGTAGCCACCGGCGCCTTCTCCAGCACCAACTGGGCTTTGGCTACTGATTTGGTAACTAAAGGGAAAGAGGCCAGATACCTTGGTCTGGCCAATATGGCTACCGCTGGTGCTGGCGCCCTGGCAGGCCTTTTCGGTCCGTTAATTACCCACTATGAGGCTATCAGGGAGGACCTGGGCTATCAGGTTATGCTTATTTCTTGTCTTGTCTTTTTTATCATCGGTGCCCTGATACTTCTAAGAATGAAATACCCGGTCAGCCCAGGAAGTCCAGCAGTGCCTCCCAGCCCATAGCGCCCGCCCAGGCGATAGCCAGATAGAGGATGGTTCTGCCCAGCCAGCAGGCAAGAAAGAACTTCCAGACGGGGAAACGCAGTGCCCCGGCGGCGATACCGGCTAAATCGAAGAACAACGGCGCCGCCGATAGGACGAAAATGGTCAGCGAACCCCACCTTTTCATCCACCCCTCCAGCCTGACGTATAGCCGACGTTTCTGTATGATTGCCTGTCCGCTGTAGCCGGCGGCATAGCCGGTAAATTCGCCTATAGCCGCACCAAGACCGCCAAGTATGCCGACAAGGGGGAAGGAGAGGGCGGCGCCCAGCGTCGCTATAACCAGGAAATTGCCGGCAGGCAGAATAATGGTGGCATTCAGAAGCAGGCTGATAAGGAAGACGCCCAGGTAGCCGAACTCCTCCAGCTCCTCGACCTTCTCCGGATGGTATCTATAGAGGTAGAAAACACCGATGACGATGCCTATTACGATAAGCAAGCCCAGAACGGGGATTAATCTTGTTTTAACCCAGTCCCATCTTTCTGCTACGGGTGTTTTATCATTGTTACCCGCTTCATTCATATTGCTGGTTATTGTAGCATAACGGTGCGATAAATATAGATTGCACCGTCCTGCCAGCCCAATATTATGCCCGGCAATAAACCACATTGTAAAGCAGGCTTTTTCTTTGCTATACTTGGGGTTACGCCCCCATCGTCTAGAGGCCTAGGACACCGGCCTTTCAAGCCGGCAACATGGATTCGAATTCCATTGGGGGCGCCACCTTTTTGCCCACGTTTTCCTTCATAATTTTAACCAACAGTGGCTTAAATGCCCCAAAAGGTATTGACTACCGGATAGGACAAGGTTAAACTCAAATTATGCGCCGGTGATTTTCGCCAATCCCATATAATAGCTATATTAAAGGAGAGCGACAATGGTAAAAGAAGATACTGCCCCCACCGAAGAAGCGGGTGCCAAAGTACTGGTAAAACCGCTACCTCAAATCTTGAACGAGTTAGAAAAGCAAATCAGGGCTGCCGAAGCCGCGGTGAGGAGGGCTAACGAATCCGCCGGGTTAGCCGAGCAGGCGGCGGCAAGCGCCATAGCCGCTGCCGAAGAGTCACGCCTGGTCGGGGAGAGAATCGCCGAAGAAGCCAGGCTGGAAGCTCAAGAGGCTCTTTCCAAGGCTGAAGAGGCACTGGTAAAAGCAGTGATGAAGAGACTGTCCCGATGGGACTGGATAGCTACCCTGATAGTAATCAACCTGGCTATCATCTTTTGTGCCGTTTTGATTGCCTTTGCCCTGGCTAAAGCTATATAACGGTTAATAGAACTTCGGCCAGCACAATATATTAGAGAATAAGGAGGGAATATGGGAAACGAACCCGAGAAGAAGCACGGCATTATGGACACACCCCTGCCTATCATCCTGGATGAGATTGAGGCGGCGGCGGCCGATGCCAGAAAAGCCGCCGAAGGAGCCAGGCTCGCCGGGGAAAAAGCCGCCGAAGATGTTATGAAAAGGCTAAGAAAGCTGTTTCTGAAGATGGCCAAGAATATTACCGAGGAGCTGGAGGAGACGAAAAAGTAGACCTGATTTTTGCTACACTGCCAACAGGAAGGCAAACGTATTCCAGTATAATATCGCCGTGTAAAACACGACGAAGCTTAGATTGCATATAACAGCTATCTTGGGTAGCTTTTTATATATACCCCACAGCATAACTACCGCCAGTAATGCCCCGTATGCTTTTAACGATAGTAGATACTCGCCACCTACCAGATCCTTGAGAAATGGGTTCAATTCAAAGCCCATATTCTGTAAAACGAGAAAGTTGCTCAATATGCCATCGGCGACTACCAGCGCCAGCAGCAGATAAAGCATATACCTCATTTGACTAGCTGTAATAATAACTCTGGTATTCATTTTACTAAATCGGCCAAACTCAAAACTTCTCAACCAGCTTCGTCAACCGATTCACTCTTTAGTTGTTCGGTTTGTTTCTCTTAACTCCCGCTCTTCTCTGTCGTATCTTTCTGCCGGCCAAAGATAAAATAAATGATAGGCCCTACGATACCAATCACCACTATCAGCAACACCCATAGCAGTTTGTCGCCTCTGACCTTTTGCCTATTAAGCAGGTCAACAAGAGCAACTATTAACAGCCCAAGCTCCAATATTAACAAAGGTATTAAGAAAGGCAGTACGTCTGAGATAGTCTCAAAACCATCCATTTGATAGCCTCCTGCTTATAATCAAAACTTCTCAACCAGCTTCTTGTAGGTTTCCTCCAGAGCCTCGTTGACCACATCGGTATCGGCTATTACCGGCATGAAGTTGGTGTCTCCGGACCAGCGGGGCACGATGTGAGTGTGAATGTGCTTATCAACGCCGGCGCCGGCTATCCGACCCAGGTTCATACCGATATTAAAGCCTTCGGGCTTAAGCACCTGCTTCAAGACCAGAATACCCTGGCGTACCAGCCTGTAGTGCTCGTCAAGCTCTTCATCGGTAAGCTCCTCCAGGTTAGCTATGTGACGGTTGGGGGCTACCATCAGGTGGCCGGAGTTGTAGGGGTAGCTGTTCATAATGACAAAGTTCTTCCGCCCGCGATGCAGTATATAATTGGCGGTATCGCTGTTTTCCAGCGGTTTCTGGCACAAAATACAGCCTTCTTCTTTCGCCTTCTTGATATACTCCATACGCCACGGCGCCCAGAGGTACTTCATCGTTACTCCCCTTTCCAGTTACGACACTATTTTACCATCCCCGACCCAAACGTCAAAGCCCGTTTATTGCGCCTTCAGAGGTATAACAACTATAATGTTAGTTCTGGAGGCGCAGTTTGACCTATCCCGATAGCATATTATTCAGGGTCGCCAAGCCAGCCCGCTATACCGGCGGTGAGTGGAACAGCATAGTCAAGGACTGGCATAAAGCGGACATCAAGATAGCCCTCAGCTACCCGGACCTGTATGAAATCGGCATGTCCAATATGGCATTGCCCATACTCTACCGGCTACTGAACAGCCAGCCGGGCGTCCTGGCCGAGAGGGTCTTCGCTCCCTGGCCGGATATGGCAAAGGCTATTGAGGACGCCGGAATACCCCTGCTCAGCCTGGAGAGTGGCCACCCGCTGAAGGATTTCGACATCATCGGCTTCTCGCTGGGCTACGAGCTTACCTTCACCAATGTATTGAATATGCTCCACCTGTCCCGGATACCGGTACTCGCCGGCGAAAGGGACGATTCCCACCCGGTGATAATCGCCGGTGGTAGCTGTGCCCTCAACCCGGAGCCTATGGCTGACTTTATCGACCTGTTCGTTATCGGTGAAGCCGAGGAGGTCCTGCAGGAGCTTATTGCCTGTTTCCACAACTGGAAGGTTAATAAAACCGCCAAGAAAGAGCTGCTGTGCCAAGCAGCTACCATCCCCGGCATCTACGTACCCAGCCTGTATGATGTGGAGTACCAGAGCGACGGCTTTTTTAAGAGCATCGCCCCTGTCGTCACCCAAGCCAGCCCGACGATAAAACGGCAAATCGTAGCCAAGCTACCGCCGCCGGTGACCAGCCCGGTGGTGCCTTATATAGAGGTCGTCCACGACCGGGGGGCGATAGAAATCAGCCGCGGTTGTAGCCGGGGCTGCCGCTTCTGCAACGCCGGCATCATATACCGCCCGGCACGCCAGCGACCCCGGGAAGAGGTGCTTAAATCAGTAGACGAGCTTATCGCCAACTGCGGCTACGACGAGGTGTCGCTGGTATCCCTCAGCACCAGCGACTACCCCGGTATCGACGAACTGGTAACCGACATCGCCCAATGCTACAGTAAGCGGAACATAACAATATCACTGCCCAGCCTGCGCATCGATGGCGAGCTGGTAAGGCTGATAGACTCCCTGCCCACCCACCGGAAGACAGGACTCACCTTTGCCCCCGAGGCTGGCAGTCAGCGGTTACAGCAGGTAATCAACAAGTACATCCCGGAAGACGATCTCCTCAAAGCGGCAACCACCGCCTTTGAAAGGGGCTGGAAAACCCTCAAGCTATACTTTATGCTCGGCTTGCCCACGGAAACAGAAGACGACATCGAGAGCATCGTGCGGCTGGTCAATAAGGTCCATTCACTGGGCAAAACCACCCCGGGGAAAAGACCCCAGATAAGGGTGAGCCTGTCTACCTTTGTTCCCAAACCGCATACGCCCTTCCAGTGGACAGCCCAGGAAAGCGAACAACAGCTAAGCGTCAAGCACGAGCTTCTCAAGCTGGGGCTGCGCCGGAAAGGAATCAGGCTGTCCTGGCAGGAGCCCAGGCTCAGCCTGCTGGAGGCGGTGCTGTCACGGGGAGACCGCCGGCTGGGCCGGGCTATCTACCGCGCCTGGCAACTTGGGGCTGTCTTCGATGGCTGGGGCGAACACTTCAACTATGAAACCTGGCTCAGAGCCTTCACCGAGAGCGGCATCGACCCCCTCCACTACGCCCAGCGACAGCGACCCCTGGATGAACCACTGCCCTGGGCTCACATCGACACCGGCATAACTACAGACTTCCTAAAACGGGAATACCAGCGCGCCCTGGAGGGCAAAGAGACCCGGGATTGCCACTACCACGCCTGTAGCGCCTGCGGCCTAGAGAGATGGCAACCGAACTGCCAGCAAAAACTGGCTGAAAGCTAAAAACCGCCGGCTCTTACTCAAAGGCGGCGATGGCGACTACTTGGTCGCCATCTTCCAGCCTCATCAACCGCACCCCCTGGGTGCTCCGCCCCTGGATGGTGATGCCTTTTCTGGGGTCTTCCTCCGTCACCGGGGTACAGGTGATAATGCCGTTGGCGGATATAATCATCAATTGCTGGCTCCGGGTCACCACCCGGGTAGCGGCGACCTCGCCCGTCTTTTCAGTAACCTTAAAGGTTCTTACACCGCTGCCGGCACGGTGCTGGCACGGATAATCGGCAACCGGGGTGAGCTTGCCATAACCCCCGGCGGTAACCACCAGCACGAAGGCATCGGGAGGAGCGATATCCATACTGACCAACCGGTCGCCCTTGCCCAGCTTGATGGCACGCACGCCGCCGCTGGCTCTCAGGCTGGCTCTCAGCTCGGATACCGGGAACCTGACCGACTGCCCTTGCTGTGTCACCAGCAGGACGTCATCTTTGCCCCCAGCCAGACAGGCCGCCACCAGGCTATCCCCCTCGGCCAAATCCATAGCGATAAGCCCGCTACTGCGCACCGTGCTAAAGCTGTCCACCGATGTCTTTTTTATTTCGCCATGGTTGGTCGCCATCAACAGGTAACTGCCCGAGGTAAACTCGCTGACGGCCACCACGGCGGTAACCTTCTCCCCTTCAGCAACGGGGAAGAGATTAATCACCGCCATACCCTTGGCAATCCGGGAGGTATCGGCTGGCAGTTCGTAGCATTTAAGGCTGAAAACCTTGCCCCGATTGGTAAAGAAGAGCAGGTTATCGTGGGTATCGGCTACCACCAGAAACCTGACGGCGTCCTGCTCCCGGGTCACCATGCCGATAATCCCCTTGCCGCCACGATGGTGCAGGGTATAGGCTTTGGACGGTACCCGCTTGACGAAACCCCGCTCGCTCAGAGTAACCACCATCCTTTGGTGGGGGATAAGGTCTTCCTCATTAAAATCGAGCGCTTCCTGCAGGCTTATCTCGGTCCGCCGCGGCTCGTCAAACTTGGCTTTTAGTTCCGTCACCTCTTCCCTTATCAGCATCATCATCCGCCTGGGGTTAGCCAGCAGCTCCTCGAGGTAGGTAATGGTCTTCAGCACCTCCTGGTACTCGTCTAGTATCTTCTTCCTCTCCAGGTTAGCCAGCCGGCGCAACTGCATATCCAGTATCGCCTGCGCCTGGATTTTGCTCAGACCGAATTCAGCCATCAGGGCGCTACGGGCTGCCTCGGCGGTTTTAGACTTGCGGATGGTAGCCACTATTCTATCTATATTGTCCAGGGCGATTTTAAGCCCCTCCAGTATATGAGCCCTGTCCTTGGCTACCTTCAGCTCAAAGCGGGAGCGGCGGGTAATCACCTGGTGACGGAAATCGATATAGTACTGGAGTGCCTCCCTGAGGCTGATTACCCTCGGCTGGCCGGAGACCAGGGCCAGCATGTTAACGGAGAAGGCCGACTGCATCTGGGTATGCTTGTACAGGTTGTTCAGTATCTGCTGAGGCTGGGTTTCCTTCTTGATCTCAATGACAACGCGCATCCCCTGGCGGTCCGACTCGTCGCGCAGTTCGCTGATGCCGGTAACCTTCCTGTCCTTGACCAGCTCGGCTATCTTCTCCACCAGAGCCGCCTTATTCACCTGGTAGGGGAGCTCGGTGATAATTATCTGACGGCGGCCGGCGGTGGAGGCTTCTTCGTAATAAGCCTTAGCCCGGACTACTATCCGTCCATGCCCGGTAGCATAGGCGCTACAGATACCATCCTGCCCAAGGATAATGCCGCCGGTGGGGAAATCGGGCCCCTTGATAAACCGCATAAGCTCATCGACGGTCGCCCCGGGATTATCGATGAGAAGGGATACGGCATCGCAGACCTCGCCCAGATTGTGGGGCGGGATATTGGTCGCCATGCCGACGGCGATACCGGAACTGCCATTGACCAGCAGGTTGGGCAAGCGGCTGGGGAGAACCACCGGCTCCTTGAGGCTGTCATCGAAGTTGGGCATGAAGTCAACGGTATCTTTATCAATATCAACCAGCATCTGCTCGGCGATTTCCGCCAGGCGAACCTCGGTATAGCGCATTGCCGCCGGGGGGTCGTTGTCGACGCTGCCGAAGTTACCCTGTCCGTCGACGAGCATATGACGCATGGAGAAGTTCTGAGCCATACGCACCATGGCATCATAGACGGAGGCATCGCCGTGAGGGTGGTACTTACCCAGCACCTCACCGACAACGCGGGCGCTCTTCTTGTGCGGGCTGGCGTAACGTAGCCCCAGCCCGTGCATAGCATAGAGAATGCGCCGGTGCACCGGCTTGAGCCCGTCGCAGACATCGGGCAAAGCGCGGGAAACAATGACGCTCATGGCGTAATCCAGGTAGGAGCTCTTCATCTCGTCTTCGATATTTACCGGCCTGATATTGCCTAGAACCATATCCCGTTAAACCTCCGGTTCATCCTCGTCGTTATTGTCATCCACAGGCTCCTCGGATAGTAACTCGGCTTCGTCTTCGCCGGCAGGAACAAAGCCCGGCCCCCTCATCACCGCCTCGCCATACTCTATCCGGCGCCTGAGTATTTTATCACTAACATAGGGTCTAAGGCTACCGAACCCCTTCGAGGGGAAGGAAAGCTGCCCCTCCTGCGAAGGGTGCTGATATGTTTCCCGGATAATAACCGCCAACATATCCTCCGAAGAGCTGATGACGGTAGCCGTATACATATTCCCGCCCTTCATCAACCTGACAAGCCGCTGGCTATGCCTCGGCTCCACCTGCCCCAGATACTGCTGGTGGATATCTTCCACCGTCAGGTTGGAATTGACTATCTTCAGGTTCACCCTATCACCGGCATCAACCCCGGCCAGTACCTCCTTCGGCGCCAGGCGAAAAAGGCTGACCACCCCCGCCTTGCCGGTCTCCTCAATGAAAACATGCGGCTCCACGCGGTGAAAGCCCCCCTCCGAAACGGGGCCGGTTTCCCTCAGATGAGCCAGGCGGCGCAGGTTCTTCTCGGCGATGGTGTTATAGGGGTCAAGCTCCTTTGCCCGGCTATAGGCTTCCCGGGCGAGCGAGTACTCCCCCAGCTCCATATACGCCCGCCCCAGACGGTTACAGGTATCAACATCATCGGGAAAGTCCTGTATTATACTTTTATTCGCCTCCACCGCCTCCCGCCAGCGACCCTCCATAGCCAGAGCTATAGCCTGTTTGCTCCTCCGCCGTATCAGCTTTACCTGTTCCACTTTATCGTACGCCACATTGCATCCCCACCACTGTATTTCACCAAATCTGTAATCAACCCGAATAGATATTCTACTCCAGCTTATCCTACCAAAGTCAAGTGGGCCAAAGTCTAGCAACATCGGGGGCTTTTATCAATTATATTCTGTCACCAAATTGACAAGCCAGGCTGGCTATGATAGGCTTTTTATAGTTGCTTAACAAAGCCCCTCAAAAGGGGTTTTATCTATCAACGAGGAGGTCAAGCAAGTGTGCCAGCCGAAAAGTAGAGATATATGCCAGCATCCGGAGAGGCTGAAGGGTAAGCCAGGGGAGTGCGCCCCGGAGCAGACAGCCGAATGTCATGGCAAAACCGAAGAGCACCCCAGCCAACCAACAAAGGAGGTTTTAATGCGAGAAAAAGTGGAAGAGGTACTGGATATGATCAGGCCCAGCCTGGCGGCTGACGGCGGCAATGTCGAACTGGTTGATGTCAACGACGGCGTGGTCAAGCTGAAGCTGACCGGCGCCTGCGCCGGCTGTCCCATGTCCACGATGACGCTGAAGAACGGCATCGAACGAATCCTGAAGCAGGAAATCCCGGAGGTCAAAGAGGTGGTCTCCGCCTGACAGCCGCTAACCAGAGTGTAATCGAAAGGGGATGAGTTGTCTCATCCCCTTTTTACTATACCGCTTGCTCCAGCTCAAACGCCTTGTGCAGGGTGCGAACCGCCTCGCTAACCCTGGCTTCTTCAATGATGCAGGTTATCCTTATCTCCGAGGTGGTGATAAGCTGGATGTTTATCCCCTTCTCGCTGAGTGCCTGGAACATCCTGGCGGCAAACCCGGGGGTGTTCTGCATGCCGGTGCCGATGATGCTCACCTTGCCCAGCTTTGAGTCGCTGGCACACTGCCGGGCGCCGATGGCCCGGGCGATAGGTTTCACCACTTCCATAGACCTCGCTAAATCGCCCTTGGCTACGGTAAAGGTCAGGTCGGTAATATTCTCTATACTGGCATTCTGAACGATGGTATCGACGCTGATGCCAGCCTTGGCCAGAGACTCGAAGATAGATGAGGCGATGCCGGGGCGGTCGGGGACACCAATAATAGTAACCTTAGCTACATTCTTATCATGTGAGATGGCACGCACTTTCTTGTAAACTTCATAAGTAGCCATCATTCATGAACAAGGGTACCATTTTGGCCGTTAGAAATATTTGTTATCAAGATAGGTACTTTGTTTACCCACCCCAACTCTACTGCTCTAGACTGGAGCACTTTCGAACCACTGCCTGCCAGCTCCAGCAGCTCCTCATAGCTAATCTCAGATAGTTGTTGCGCCTCAGGAACAAGGCGCGGGTCAGCGGTATAGACACCAGCATGTTCATGATAAATCACACACTTTACACCAAGCGCCGCCGCCAGAACCACTGCTGTAATATCAGAGCCACCCCGCCCCAGGGTGGTAATATCCAACTCTTCGGTAATCCCCTGAAAGCCGGCAACAATGACAATATTCCCCTTCTCTATTTCCTTAATCACTCTTTTGGGGTCAACCTTCAGAATTCGAGCTCGGGTATAATTAGTATCAGTCCTTATCCCTGCTTCAGCACCAGTGAGGCTTATTGCAGCATAACCTAGGGACTGTAGCGTCCCTGCCAGCAAAGCACTAGAAACAATTTCGCCAGTGGAAAGTAGTTTAGCGAGCTCTCTCCCGTTGAAGGAGCCACTTGCTTCTTTAGCTAAGTAGAGTAAGTCATTAGTTTGATCCTGCATAGCTGAAACCACAACCACTGGTTGGCCACCCTTATTCCTAGTTGCTATTATATGTTTAGCCACTCTCTTGATCTCTGTGGGATTTTCAAGAGAACTCCCCCCATATTTTTGAACAATTAAAGCCATGGGCTCCCCCCTCTATTTAATGATTCTGTTTCGTTTAGCACAGTATAGAACAAGAATCAATAATAACGGTTGCCATTTTATACATATAGACTATGAAATGTCAAGCTCGTCAAGCCTATAATGACCATTATACTAGAAAATGTCAAACTTATCTAGCCTATAATGACCATTATACTAAAAATGTCAATAGCCCAAACGTTTTAAATCCCCTCGCCTGATAACCCTTGTCTTTAGTCGCCCCTATCCGCCGATCTACACTCTTAATCCGCTCAGCATCGGCCACCGAAGAACCGCCGTATTTTTGAACGATTAAAGACATTTATTTATCCTCTTCCCACTAATTGTGACATAATATTATACCCCTTCTCAATAAAAAGACCAGTCCTTTTTGCCTCTGCCTCGGTGAACCTTTTTGCCCCGTTGGCGGTAAAGCCGGGACCCCAGAGAATAAAGGGCACCGGCTCGGCGACGTGGGTTTTTATTTTAATCGGGGTAGGGTGGTCAGGCATAACCAGCAGCCGCAGGTTGCCCGGCCTATATGAAATCAGCCGGCTGACGACCTCTTTATCCACCCTCTGGATAGCCTCCACCTTGTCGTCGATGGAGCCGGCATGCCCGGCTTCGTCCGGGGCTTCTATATGGATGACCGCCATGTCATGGTCGTCAAGCGACTTCAGAGCGCCTAAAGCCTGTCCCTGAAAGTCGTTGTCCAGCCCGTCGGTTATCCCGGGTATTGCCAGTATCTCCATAGCCATCATCCGCCCCAGTCCGCGCAGAAGGTCAACACTGGAGGTAAGGGACGCCTTGAGACCGTAGACCTGCTCGAAGGCGGGCATCTCCGGAACCCGCCCACTGCCCCAGAAGAGCCATATCATATTCGCCGGCTTATCACCCCGCTCACGCCGTGTTTTGTTCACCGGGTGCTTCTCCAGCACTACTGCCGAGTCCCGCATCAATCGCCTCAAGAAATCGCTCCCCTGACCACGGGGCAGGAAATCGGCAACCGGCTTGTTCGAGATGTCGTGGGGCGGGGTGCAGACTGCCAGGGCAGTCTCCTCACGTCCCTTGAGCTTTAATAAGTGGCGGTAGCCGACTCCGGGGTAAAAGCGGATATTATCGCCACCCAGGCTTTCGTTCAGCGCCTCGATGAGCTTCTCCGCTTCATCGGTGCCGATATGACCGACGCAGTAGCTCTTCATCAGTCCGTCCTCGACCGCCACCAGATTACAGCGGAAGACGACTTCTCCCTCATCTATGGTGGCACCCATACTGACCGCTTCGATAGCCGCCCGCCCCCGGTAGTAAATCCTGGGGTCGTAGCCCAGCAGAGACATGCAGGCGCAGGCGCTGGACGGCTCCATCCCCTCGAGCACGGTGGCAGCGAGACCCACCACCCCCTCCTTCGCCAGGGCGTCGAGGTGAGGCGTTTCAGCCAGCTCGAGGCAGGTTTTACCGCCCCGCTCGGGCAATGGCCAGCCAGCGGCACCATCAATTATCAAAACACAGTATTTCATTTTACTCCAAACTGCCTACTATTCTATCAGATAGCCCGACCGTGTAACCACTTTATGCCTCCAGTTTTTATAAATAGAACAACCCTATCCCCTTTGTCCCCTTCCCCTTACAAGGGGAAGGGGAGTTATAGAAGAAGTGGGGCAAAGCCCCTCTTAAACACCCTTAAAAATAAGGGGGTGGGGGATGCTCCCCGACGACGTAGAATGGCTGCCGAGGGCGGGCAGGGTGGGAAAAAATAAAGCAAAGATGGCAGAGTGGTGGGGTAGGTGTTAGTTGCCCAAAAGCTTAAATCGGCCTATAATAAAGACCATCGGGGCGTAGCGCAGCCTGGTTAGCGCGCAGCGTTCGGGACGCTGAGGTCGGAGGTTCGAATCCTCTCGCCCCGACCAGCCTATCCTGCCTTCTCCTTCGCCTCCTCCCAGAGCTTATTCTGCTCATCGAAGGATAGTTTATTAAACTCCAGCCCCCGCTCCCGGCAAAGCTTCTCCATATAGTCAAAACGCCGGTAAAACCGCTGGTTTGCCTGCCTCAACGCCGCCTCCAGGTCTATACCCTGCCGCCGGGCGATATTGGCTAAGGTGAACAACAAGTCGCCGAACTCCTCTTCCTTTCGCTCCTTGTTCTCTGCCCGCTTAAACTCCCCGACCTCCTCAGCCAGCTTATCGATAACACCCTCGTCGTCCCGCCAGTCGAAGCCGACACGGGCCACCCGGCTCTGAATTTCCTGGCTGTAGGCTAAAGCCGGCATTTGTTTGGGCACGCTGGCAAGCATAGAGGCATCCTCCCGCCGTTCCTCCCTCTTAAGCACTTCCCAGTTGACCAGCACCTCGTCGGCATCCCTGACAGCAACCGAGCCGAAGACGTGGGGGTGGCGGCGGACGAGCTTGGTGGTAATGCTTCTAATGACATCGCCCAGCTCGAACTCGCCGGTTTCGCTGGCTATCTGGCTGTGGAGAACGACCTGCATCAGCAAATCGCCCAGCTCCACCGAGAGACGCCCGGCATCACCGTCATCCAGAGCCTCCAGCACCTCGTAGCACTCCTCCAGCAGGCACTCCCTCAGCGAGGCATGGCTCTGCTTCCTGTCCCAGGGACAGCCCTCGGGGCCCCGCAGGCGGGCGATAATATCCACCAGGGTGGAAAACTGGCTCGGGTCTTCTGCCGAAGACAAGATAACCTCCTCAATCCCTTTTCACTATATACAGAGATTATACAGGCTACTCTGGGGCAAGGCAATAGAGCAGGAAGTTATCAAAAGTTTATCTAAAATCCGTGATAAAGTTATGCAACACCGGCAAACAGCCTAGCCAGGCAGTACCGCCCCGATGAACTGTCTCTGCCCCCTTAAAAACTCGCCGGCTGTCATCGCCCGCTTGCCCTCCAGCTGCACCACCAGCAACCCCAAAACGCCATCACCGGTGCTGACACCTAGGCCATACCCCGGCAGAACCACCACTTCTCCCGCCACGGCATCAACTTCCTGAGATAGCGGTTCCGCCTCAATAATCTTTAGCAATTTACCCCGCCACCTAGTATGGCACCCAGGCCAGGGATGAAAGGCACGCACCCGCCGCCAGATATCTACCGCCGACTGATGCCAGTCTATCTCGCCATCCTCCTTGGCTATCGCACCGGAATAGGTAGCGCCAGCCTCATCCTGTAGCCGGGGCTTGAGATTGCCCCCTACCCAGTCCGGCAGTACGTTCTGGAGGAGATAGGCGGCAATCAGGGACAGTTTTAGAGTAAGCGAGCCAGTGCTATCCCTGTCCGATATTGCAACCTGAGCCGCGGATAGTACCGGGCCAGTATCCAGCCCCTCGTCCATAAGCATGACACTGACGCCAGTAAAGCTATCCCCGGCCAGGATAGCCGCCGCTACCGGTGCCGCCCCCCGGTGCCGGGGCAGAAGAGAGGGGTGAACATTCAAACAGCCATACCGGGGAAGCCGTAATACCGCCTCCGGCAGAATCTGGCCAAAGGCGGCGACCACAATGACATCCGGCTTAAAGCTGACCAGTTCAGCTATAGTGTCCGCCTTCTTCAGGCTAACCGGCTGTACCACCGGCAGAGCCAGCGCCGTCGCCAGTCTCTTCACTGGGGATGAAGCCAGACCACGACCTCTGCCGGCCAGCCTGTCGGGGCGGGTATAGACAGCCGCCACATGGTAGTCATTAAGTACCATGTGGCTAAGGGCCGGTGTGGCAAACTCCGGGGTGCCCATAAAAACAATGCGCAACTCAAGCCTCCCGGGACAGATTCTAACACCAAAGGCCGCCGCCAACAACACCCGCGGCTAAGAAGCCCCGCAGACCACCGCCTTCGCCATTTGGAGAAAATTTTACCAGTACCATCCGTCCCAAACCTATAAGCTCAATATTTGATAAAAAAGGCCGTCTGAGAGAGCTTGCAATAGAAAACTAGGCCCAAAATCACCCACCAACCAGCGCCAGAAGCCTTGCCATCCCTGGTTGCCCGCTGATACCATAAACAAGGTTTCTTTTAACCTCATTCACAACCCGGGCTGGGCCAACTACCGCTCCCATCAACCCGGTGAAAAGGGTACCGAGAACACCGGGTTATTGATAACGAAACTACTTAGCAATTGACGCTGTATTGCTTACTAACCTGCCAGGATTGAGGAGAGTCTCTTTAGAATGAGGTCGGCGCAAGAAATTTGGGAGGCCGCTTTAGGCGAGCTACAGCTCCAGATCAACAAGCCAAACTACCAGACCTGGTTCCTTGAAACCAAGGGGACGGTCTATCAGGACGGCCATTTTATAATAAGCGTCCCTAACGCCTTCGTAGCCGAGTACCTGGATAAAAACCAGCGCTCCCTGATTGAAAAAACTCTCATCGGGCTCGTCCACAGCAGCAACATCAAGGTCCAGTTTCAAGCATGCCAAGCGCTCCCTGGCTCTACAGCTGGGAATACCTATTGTGAGACCTTACCGGCCATGGACCTCCCCGCTTTCAACCCCAAATACACCTTTGATTCCTTCGTTGTCGGCAACTCAAATCGCCTGGCTTATGCCGCTGCCCTGGGGGTAGCCCAGAACCCGGGGCGCAGCTACAACCCGCTCTTCATCTACGGCGGTGCCGGGCTGGGCAAGACACACCTGCTGCAGGCTATCGGCCATACAGCCCGGAGTAATAATACACGAGTCCTATGTGTCAGTGGTGAGCACTTCACCAACGACTTTGTCGACGCCGTCAGGCAGCATAGAACGGACGAGTTCCGCAGCAAGTACCGGGATATCGATATGCTTATGATAGACGACATACAGTTCATCAGCGGTAAAGAGCAGACGGCCGAGAGCTTTTTCCACACCTTCAACGAGCTACACAATAGCAACCGCCAGATAGTCATCACCAGCGACCGACCGCCCAAGTCGATGCCCCTACTTGAAGACCGCCTGCGCTCCCGCTTCGAATGGGGTCTGATAGTCGATGTCAAGCCACCCGACCTAAAGACCCGCCGGGATATACTGAGAGCCAAATCGGAGCAGGCCGGGGCCAATATCATGCCCGACGTACTGGATATAATCGCCCAGCAGGTCAGGGAGAATATAAGGGAGCTGGAGGGCGGTCTCAACCGGATAATCGCCTATGCCCGACTACTCCAGACTGAGGTCACCCCGGAAATAGCGGCCCGGGCCCTGGCTGATATCGGCGGTAGGACACCACAAAACGGTAATATAACACCGGATGCCCTGCTGGACGCCGTCGCCGAGTGCTTCCTAATAACCCCCGAACTGATAAGCAGCCGCCGACGAGACAAGCAGGTCGCACTGGCCCGGCAGGTAGCGATGTACCTCCTCAAACAGCAGGAGGTCTACTCGCTGGCCGAAATTGGCAATCTCCTGGGCGGCAGGAACCCGTCGACGGTCAGCTACGCCTGCGAAAAGGTTGCCGAGGATATCAAAGCCAGCCCTCTCTTAAGGCACAAGCTAAAGGACATCCGGAAAAGCCTGTGCTCCAGATAAGAGAGAACCTTCGATAACTACCCACCTATTCCCATATAGCTTAACCCGTAGATTAACCTATTTTGCGTAAAACATTATAACTTTTCAATAAACCCTGTTATCTTTCGATAACCTCGACCGACAGCAGGATTGATAGTCAAAAAAACAAAGAAAAACCAACAACTTGCAAGATCTACCGAACCTACCTCATACCTAGAGATGTGTTATTATAAGTACTGTTAGAACTACAACTACATCTAAGAAATGATCAGATAAAGTAATTATATAACCCCTTAAGGGAAAGTATGTTTGACATAGCTGAAATAAGGGTGAAGGCAGGAGATGGTGGCAATGGTATTGCAAGCTTCCGCCGGGAGAAGTTTGTTCCCCTCGGCGGTCCAGATGGTGGTGACGGTGGTAAGGGAGGGGATGTTATTGTCATGGCCGATGCCGGGGTGACCAACCTGAAGATATTTCGCTGGCAGGGGATGTATCGGGCAAAGGATGGGTCGTATGGCAGAGGGCAAAAGAAGCATGGTAGGGATGGAGATGATAAGGAGCTGCTGGTTCCGGTGGGGACTGTCATCCAGAATAAAGAAGGCAATGGTAATACGGTCCTTGCCGACCTGGACGAACCAGGGCGATGGGCGGTGGTTGCCAGGGGGGGTAGGGGTGGTCTGGGTAATGTCCACTTCGCTTCGTCCACTAACCAGGCTCCCCGCATCGCCCAGGGAGGAGAGACTGGCGAGGAAAAATCTATTATCCTGGAGCTGAGGCTTATCGCCGATGTCGGCATCATCGGCTACCCAAACGTGGGCAAGTCTTCCCTGCTGGCGGCGGCTTCGGCGGCAAAACCGAAGATTGCTAGCTATCCCTTTACCACTCTGGAGCCGGTTCTGGGTGTGGTTCTGATTGACCACCGGAGCTTCGTTATGGCCGAGATACCGGGGCTAATCGCCGGTGCCAGCCTGGGCCGTGGTCTGGGGCATGATTTCCTGCGCCACGTGGTGCGGACAAAGGTACTGATACACCTGCTGGACGGTGGCTCTGCATCTCCGGTCGAGGATATGGTGCAGGTGAACAACGAGCTTGCCCTTTTCGATTCCGCTCTGGCTCAAAAACCCCAGCTGGTGGCGGTTAACAAGGTTGATTTACCTGATGTGAGGGTGAGGATAAAAGAGATGAAGGAGGGCTTTTCTCATGCCGGTATTGCGGCTCATTTCGTTTCCGCCACCACCGGTGAGGGGGTTGACGAGCTTATGGCGGAAGCCCTGGCAATGCTGGGGCAGGCTACTGCTCCTGAGAGGCCTGCTGAGAGAGCCCCGGGGAAGGTATTCCGGCCCAGGCCCAGGGTAGCTGGTGTTAGCGTCCAGCAGGAAGGCGATGTCTTCGTGGTGCTGGCTCCCGAGCTGGAACGCATCGTGTCCGGCACGGATAAAACTGACCCTGAGGCTCGACGCCAACTACTGGGCCAGCTAACCAAGACCAACAAGGTAAGCCGGGCTCTGGGGAAGGCCGGGGTTAGGCCGGGAGACAAGGTACGCTGTGGCAGCTTTGAATGGCGGTGGTGATAGTATGAATATCGGCATCCTGGGAGGCACTTTTAACCCCGTCCACATCGGGCATCTGGCGGTGGCGGACGAGGCTACGTCCCGGCTGGGTCTGGCCGAGGTTCTCTTCGTTCCTGCCGGTAAGCCCTGGCTTAAGGCTGACGCCCGAATCCTGCCGGCCGAGCACCGCCTTAAGATGGTGAAATTAGCAATCGCCGGTAAGACTTGCTTTAAGCTGTCCGCCATAGAGGTGGAGCGGGACGGCCCGACCTATACAGTGGATACCATCGCAGAACTCAGGCGGCAGTGCGGCGCCGGGGACGAGCTGTTCTTTATCATCGGCTGGGATAACCTTACCGACCTGCCGCGGTGGCACCAGCCGGAGCGCCTGATTTCGATGTGCCGCCTGGTGGCTGTGCCCCGGGTCGGCTGCCCGGTGCCCGACCTCGACTCTTTAGAGGCGGTTATTCCCGGCCTATCACAACGGGTGATTATGCTGGACAAGCCGGAGATAGACGTCAGCGCCTCGGTGATACGGGAGCGGGTTCGCCGGGGGCTTTCCATCAGCCATTTAGTCCCCGAAGCGGTGGAGAGGTATATCAAAGAGCACAAGCTATACCTAAATCAATGAGAGCCGTGCGTTAATGGTAAGGTAAAAATAGGATAAGCCATCTTGACACTGGCCACCTGGCGGATTACCCTTCAGTTGTGGGGGTGTGTTGTGCGGTGGGTTAATAACATAACCAACGGCTATAAGTAAAGGGCTTAGAAGAGCGCTACAATGGCGTGTGTTTCTGAGCCCCTTTTTATTTTGGCTTAAGATAAATAATTTAACGGAGGTAGTACCTATGGAGCAACGCAACTGAATAGTAAGTCAAAAAACTTTTTAGAAAGGAGCAAGAAATGAAAAAGATAATTGCCATAGTGTTGGCATTAGTGCTGCTGGCTACCGGTGGGGCTGCTGGCTTTGTATATGCTCAAAATAATGAACACGAGCCAATGACCGGGCAGAAGCTTGTTGGCGGCGGCGGCTGCTCGGTGGACGGGGACATCTTTTTTGAGACGGTATTGTCTTTTACCAATCCCGACTGTGTCGGTGAAATCGCCATAGAGCAAGTATCCATAATTGCCCCCGATGGCACAGTTATACATAAGGGCGAGCTTCTGGACCCCGCGGGAGACCCCTTGCCTATGACTCTGGGACCGCACGAAGCAGGCTTCATCGTCTTGCGGGACTACGGTCGCTAGGCACTACGAACTCGAGCCATGGGAGCTTAGGGCCTTCCCTGGTGGGGGATACACAGTGGAGATTTTCTGGACGAAGAGTCACCGGCAAGGCTTGCCACTTACCGGCTCGTCAATCGTCGTCCTCTTAGAGTTAGAAGAAGGTACAAACGTAATAATAGGGCCGACGGCAGGTTGGGCAACCGAGATGGTGAACATGGAACAGAAACTCACCCCTGAGAAGGCAAAATAGTCTGGCTGGTGCCGATAACAGACTTTAGAAACAGAATAGGAGGGGTGGTTCTAGTCTGCCCCCTCACCAAGTTTGCCCTTAAATATCCAGATTCTTGACGCTCTTGGCGTGGGTCTGGATGAAGGCTTTACGGGGCGGCACCTCTCCCCCCATGAGCACGCTGAAGATGCTATCCGCCTTGGCGGCGTCCTCTATGCTCACCGAAAGCAGGGTGCGGGTGGTGGGGTTCATCGTCGTGTCCCATAGCTGTTCGGCGCTCATCTCTCCCAGGCCCTTATAGCGCTGGACTTCCACCTTCTTACTCTCTTTGTCTTTCAGCTTGCCGAGCAGCTCTTCCTTTTCCTGGTCCGAGTAGACCCATTGCTTGGTCTTGCCCGACTTGATGCTGTACAGCGGCGGTTGGGCGATGTAAAGGTGGCCGCTGTTTATCAGCTCCGACATATGACGGAAGAAGAAGGTGAGCAGCAGGGTGCGGATGTGGGCGCCGTCGACATCGGCATCGGTCATCAGGATAATACGGTGGTAGCGTAGTCTGGCCAGGTCGAGCTCGTCGTCTATGCCGGCTCCCAGGGCGGTGATAATGGAGCGGATTTCTTCGTGGGAGAGCATCTTGTCCAGTGACGCCTTCTCGACATTGAGAATCTTGCCCCGTAGCGGCAGGATTGCCTGAAAGCGGCGGTTGCGCCCCTCCTTGGCTGAGCCACCGGCGGAAGGTCCCTCCACTAGGTATAGCTCGCAGTGGGTCGGGTTCTTTTCCGAGCAGTCCGCCAGCTTGCCGGGCAGTGTGCCCGTATCCAGGCTGCTCTTACGAATTATAAGGTCACGGGCTTTGCGGGCGGCTTCTCTGGCTTTAGCCGAGGTGATGCACTTCTCTATGATTTTCCTGGCATCATCCGGGTGCTCCTCGAGATATAGCGAAAGCTCCTCCACGACGACACTCTCCACCAGGTTCTTGAGCTCGATGTTGCCCAGCTTGGACTTAGTCTGCCCATCGAACTGGGGCTCGGACAACTTGACGCTGATAACGGCGGTAAGCCCCTCCCTGGCATCGTCGCCGATGAGGTTGGACTCGCCCTCCTTGATGAGTTTGTTTTTATGACCGTAGTCGTTGAGCACGCGGGTCAGCGCCGAGCGGAAGCCGGTAAGATGAGTGCCCCCGTCGACGGTATTGACGCAGTTGGCAAAGCTCAGGGTATTGTCACTGAAGCCGTCGTTATACTGCAAGGCGGCCTCGATTATAGTGTGGTCTACCTGTTTGGAGATGTAGATTGGCTGGCGGTGTCGCAGTGTCTTGTTCCGGTTGAGGTGGCGAACAAAACCGGTAATCCCCCCCTCGAAGTAGAAGGTCTTCTCGTTGTCCTCCCTCTCGTCGATGAGGCATATCTCCAGACCCTTGTTTAGGTAAGCCATCTCTCTCAGGCGGTCAACGAGGGTGTCGAAGTCGTAGTCTATCTTGTCGAATATCTCGTTGTCGGCGAGGAAGGTTATGGTGGTGCCGGTGTCGCTGGCTTCGCCGATTTCGTGCACCTCTCCCTGGGGTATGCCCTTTTTATATTCCTGTCGATACTTCTTGCCGTCTCGCCGGACGATGACCTCAAGGTAGGCGGAGAGGGCGTTGACCACCGAGGCGCCTACCCCGTGCAGGCCGCCCGATACCTGGTAGGTCTTGCCGCCAAACTTAGCCCCGGAGTGCAGCACCGTCATCACCGTCTCCAGGGCGGTAATTTTGGTCGCCGGGTGGATGTCTACTGGGATACCCCGGCCGTCGTCTTCGACGGTGACGGTATCGTCTTCATGGAGGGTGACCGTTATCTTGGTGCAGCAGCCAGCCATGGCTTCGTCGATGCTGTTGTAGGTGATTTCGTAGACCAGGTGGTGTAGTCCATGCTGGTCGGTGGAGCCGATGTACATCCCCGGTCGGCGACGGACGGCTTCCCGCCCGCCCAGCACCTGGATATCGGCGGCGGAGTATTCACTCCCCTTTTTCGCTTTGTCTGATACAGGCCTGTCTTTATCTTCAGTCATTGGCATATATTGGGAAAATAGTTCAGTATGTGGAGGAGCGGCAAGAAATACAAAAATCGTGGTAAGCGCCGGGCATGATAAAAGAGGCTGGCATAATAGTTGCCGCCTCCATCTTTTTAAGAAGCTTCATTTATATTATTATAGCATATTTCAGGCGTGGGGTAAAGCTAGTGAAGCTGGCGCCGCAATCTGCCCGACAATTCGGCAGGAGCTATAGTTTCCTGTTGGGCGGTGGTCATATCCCGCAGGATTACCGTGCCCTTTTCGACCTCCTGCTCGCCGATGATGACGGCGTAGCCGGCGCCGAACTTATCCGCCTGCCTTAGCTGGGCTTTCAGGCTCCTGGAGCTGGAAGCCTGCAACACCCCGATGCCGCTCTGCCTCAGCCTTGAAGCCAGCTTAATTGCTTCGTCCCGGGCTCTGTCGCCGACCGGGGCGATAAAGACCTGTGGCTGGGGGAGGGGTGGGATGGTGACCCCCTGCTTTTTCAAATTGAGAATAATACGCTCGATGCCGGTAGCGAAGCCGACCGCCGGCGCCGGTTTGCCTCCCAGCTCCTCGATAAGCTCGTCGTAGCGGCCACCACCACCGATGGTGCTCTGGGCGCCGCCGGTCTGCGGCTGGATTTCGAACACCGTCCGTGTATAGTAGTCCAGCCCCCTGACCAGGCGGTGGTCGACGCTGAAGGGGAGCTCAAGCAGGCCAAGGTAGTTCTTTAACAGGTTGAAGTGCTCGGCGCAATCAGGGCAGAGGTGGTCGACGCTTCCCGGCGCTGAGACGGTCAACGGCTGGCACTGCGGCTGCTTGCAGTCCAGCAGGCGCAGGGTGTTTTTTCCCAGCCTGACCCGGCAGTCCCGGCATAATTCGTTGATATGCTTGTTATAGTGGTCCTTTAGGCTTTTAAGATAACCCGGGCGGCACTGGCGGCAGCCGATGCTGTTGAGCAGCAGCTTCAGGTTCTTCAAGCCCAGCATCTCGAAGAAACGCCAGGCAATGTCGATGACCTCGGCGTCGAGGACGGGGTCGTTGTCGCCGATAGCCTCATAGCCGAACTGGTAGTGCTGGCGGTGCCGGCCGGCCTGGGGTCTCTCATAGCGGAAGATAGGGGAAAGATAGTAGAGCTTTACCGGCTGTGGCTGGTTGTGCATGCCGTGCTCTATATAGGCGCGGCAGACAGGCGCCGTCCCCTCCGGCCTCAGCGTTAGCTGGTTACCGCCCTTGTCCTTGAAGGAATACATCTCCTTTGCTACGATGTCGGTCTCCTCGCCGATGCTGCGGCTAAAGAGGCCGGTGCTCTCAAAGACGGGGGTATCGATGCGCTCGTAGCCGTATAGCTGGCAGATGTAATCCGCCTTCTGTTTGATGTAGTGCCAGCCGGCTTGTTCTTCGGGCAGGATATCGACCGTTCCGCGCAGTGCCTGGTACACGTCAGCTCCTATTTTTAGGCTAGAATACCCCATTATGACTCCGTTTGTAAAGACAACCCGGTCTTTGCCAAGCTACCGGCATTGCACTATACTTAAAGTATAGTTCTGACTATCGGTAGCGGTAAGATGTCTTTTGATCTGCTTATAGAAAAAGCCGGCCAGTATCTCCCCCGGGAGAAGCTGGCAGTGGTCGAAGAAGCCTACAGGTTTGCCCTTAAGGCACACGAGGGGCAACTGCGTAAATCGGGTGGGCCCTACCTGGAACACCCGCTTCAGGTGGCCATCACCCTGGCCGAGCTACAGCTTGATGCCGATGCCCTGGCGGCGGCGCTGATGCATGATGTTACCGAGGATTGCGGCATACCCATCTCCCAGATAGAGACGGAGTTCAGCCCGGAGATAGCCAAACTGGTTGATGGCACTACCAAGCTGAGCAGGCTGTCCTTGCAAGTCCCCGGTGGAGTGGCAAAGCGGGGCGAGGCGGCTGCCAGGCAGCAGCAGGCGGAGAGCCTGCGCAAGCTGCTGGTGGCAATGGCTGAAGATTTGCGTGTTGTTTTCATAAAGCTGGCCGACAGGCTGCACAATATGCGTACCCTGAACGTATTACCCCCGGAGCGGCGGCGCAGTATCTCCCGGGAGACCCTGGAGATATATGCCCCCTTAGCCCACCGCCTGGGGATATGGGAGCTCAAGTGGCAGCTGGAAGACCTGTCCTTCCGTTATATGGAGCCGAGAAAGTATAACCACCTGGTCAACCTGGTGGCTACCCGTCGCACCGAGCGGGAGGGCTTCATCGCCAGGGTAATAGACATCTTAAGGAAGGAGTTTGGGAAGGCTGGCTTGGAAGCCGATATATCCGGCAGGCCCAAGCACCTATACAGCATCCAGCAAAAGATGGACAAGTACGCCGAGCAGGGCAAGTATTTCGATGACATATATGACCTGCTCGCCCTGCGGGTGCTGGTAGATACCATGCCGGATTGCTACGGCGCCGTCGGCATTGTCCACAGCCTGTGGCATCCGCTACCCGGTGGCTTTGACGACTATATCGGCAATCCCAAGCCGAACGGCTACCGGGCATTGCACACCGTGGTTATAAGCCTGGGGACAACCCCGCTGGAAATACAGATTCGTACCCGGGAGATGCACCATATCGCCGAGTATGGCGTGGCCTCTCACTGGCGCTACAAGGAGGGGGAGAAGGAGGACATTCACTTTGAAGAGAGGATAGGCTGGCTGAGGCAGTTGATTGACTGGCACCGCGAGCTCAGTGGCGCCGAGGAGTTTCTGGAGTCGGTTAAGACGGATATCTTCATCGACCAGGTCTTCGTCTTCACCCCCAAGGGCGAGATTAAAGACCTGCCCAAGGGCTCAACCCCGCTCGATTTAGCCTATCGCATCCATACTGAGCTGGGCCACCGGTGCATCGGGGCCAAGGTCAACGGTCGCATGGTGCCCCTTGATTATCAGCTGGCTAACGGCGATGTCGTCGAGATTCTGACCACCAAGCGGGCGAAGGGACCTACCCGGGACTGGTTGAGCCCCCATCTGGGCTATGTCAAGACCTCCCACGCCCGGGAGAAGATACGGCAGTGGTTCAAGAAGCAGGAGCGGGCGGAAAACATCGAGCGCGGCCGGGAGTTGCTGGACAAGGGGCTGAAACAGCTGGGCTTGAAATACAGCAACCGTGAGACGCTGGCAAAGCATTTCAAATACACCAACGTAGACGACTTCCTGGCGGCTATCGGCTATGGCGATATCAGTGTACACCACATTGCTCTGAAGCTGGCGGCACAACAGGAACAGCCAAAGGTAGTGGCTGGGGTTGCGCCACTCAAGCCGCCGGTATCAGCCATACGGGTGCTTGGCGTCGGCGATTTGCTGACCAATTTAGCCAGGTGCTGTCATCCGGTTCCCGGCGATGAGATTATCGGCTATGTTACCCGGAGCCGGGGGGTGACCATCCACCGCCAGGATTGCTACAATATCATCCGTGAGGATGAGAAGGAGCGGCTGATTGCGGTGGAGTGGGGGCAGAGTGATGCCCTTTACCCGGTCAGGGTTCAGGTCGAAGCCTGGGACAGGGTAGGTCTGGTACGGGATATCTCTACTGTTGTCGCCGAGGACAAGGTCAATATCGCCAATATGACCGTTACCGAGCACGATGACCGAACTACCACCCTGTACTTTTCCCTGGAGACGAGAGGCTTAGCTCAGCTAAGCCGACTCCTGACCAAGATAGGCGGTATCAAAGGGGTCGCCAGCGTCAGCCGGGTCGGCGACGAGGCTACCGCCAAAACCAGCCCCTCCACATAATCCCTGCTCTTCACAGGGGATGCGATATTATTGTATAATACATGGGTTAGCTAGGGAGGTAGATGCTTGGCCAATACTAAATCAGCTCAGAAACAGATACGGGTAACCCAGAGAAGGCGGGCGAGGAATAAGCCGGTGCAAAGCCAGGCCAAGACCCTGGTGAGCAAGGCGGAAGAGCTTATCTTCTCGGGTGATATCGAGCCGGCTCAGGGAGCGGTGACCGCCGCTATCAGCTCTCTGGATAAGGCGGTCGGGAAGGGGATTCTCCACCCCAACAACGCCGCCCGCCGCAAGTCGCGGTTGATGAAGAAGCTGAACAAGGCTCAGCCAGCGCCTGCGGCTGAGTAAGCCGCTTTTTTACTGAGCCACATGCCATCTTTAACTGCCTTTAACTGCCGGGCTATCGTTCTTCTGGTAGCCGGGTAGTTTTTCTTATTGGTAACATTCTAATCTGTTTGCAAACAACCTATCCCCTTTACCCTTTCCCTTGTTAGGGAAGGGGATTTATTTTGGGAGGGGGATTTTGCCCCCTCCCAAAGACCTTCATGGGGAGAATCGCCGAAGGTTTAGAGGGATGCAGTCCCTACGAATTAAACTCTCCCCCTCTCCTTACAAGGAGAGGGGGACTAAGGGGGAGAGGTTGTTTTGATAAAAGACTGGCTTGGGTTAAAGCCGCCCCACCCTCGGCTTTCTTTAACTTTTTTCTCCCACCTGAGCCCACCCTCGGTAAGGGGGACACAGGGGGTGAGGTAGTCCTCTTCATCAAGGGTATTGACAAAGGGAATACTCTTGCCCTAAAATAATAGAACAGATGTTCTTTGTGGGCTGGCTTTATGAAGACGAAGCAGGAAAAGCTGTCCTCTAAACAGAGGAGTATTGTTGATTTTATCCATCGTTTCTGGCGGGACAGGGGCTTTTCCCCCAGCATCAGGGATATAGTCGCCGGCTGTGGCTTGAGTTCCACCTCTGTTGTCGATTATAACCTGAGGATTCTGGAGAGGCAGGGGCACATCCGCCGCCACCGCGAGGTTTCGCGCGGTATCGAACTGCCGGCTGGCGCTCATGCCACCGGGCGCAGGCTCTTTATCCCCATCATCGGGCAGATAGCCGCCGGTGAGCCGATCCCGGTGCCCGATACCGATGCCTGGGATGTAACCGCCGCCTCGGACACCATCGAGGTGACCGGGGACTTAACCCGGGGCAGAGAAGGTGTTTATGCACTGAAGGTGAAAGGCTTGTCAATGGTGGACGCCCTGATTAACGACGGCGACATCGTGCTTATGCAGCATGTGAGTTCGGTGGAAAACGGAGAAATGGCGGCGGTATGGCTCAAGTCGGAGAGAGAAGCGACGCTGAAGAAGTTCTACCTGGAGAAGGGACGTGTCCGCCTCCAGCCAGCCAACAGCCGCATGAAAGCCATCTATGCCGAGCCCGATAATGTCGAGATTCAGGGCAGGGTAATCGCCGTCATCAGACAGCTTGATTAGCGCCGTTTGATATTCCCCGATGTTAAGTATAGACTACTGGTGGAAGTGGCATTGGTATTCCATTGCGGTGTTGTTCTATACTTAGGGGCGGGCTATGATTTTATCTCAGTTTCAGTCTGTCGGTCATGACCTTTTCAGCCGGGGCCTGGTCTGCTCACATAGCGGCAATCTAAGCCTCAGGCTGGGAGAAAACCTTATCATAACCCGGCGCGGCAGCCAGTTTAATTGCCTTGAAGAAAACGATCTAATCGAGACCGGTATAAACAAGAATAACCGGGCTACCCCTCTGGCTTCAGCGGAATTACCCGTTCACCGCGCCATCTACCAGCAGACCTCGGCGCAGGCTATAGTCCATGCCCACCCCCCTCACGCCGTTGCCCTGTCGCTGACCGAAACCGAGATAGCCCCCAATGCCGAAATGCTACCGGTAATCGGCAAGGTGCCAGTTCTCGGTCGTGGTATGGAGGTCGCCCCCGGCGGTCTGGCTGATATCATCGCCCGGGCGCTGAATCAGCACCACATCGTTATGGTATACGGTCACGGCAGTTTCGCAATCGGTCAACTGCTTGAGGAAGCCTACAGCTTTACCACGGCGCTGGAGGCAAGCTGTCAGGTAAGCTGTCTGCTCAAGTCTCTGAAGGTGGACTCTGCCAGAGACTAGTTTTCCTTAGACCGGCTTCTGTCCCGTTGCCAGCGGTCGACCCCGAAGGCTGCCAGCCCCCTATTTCTCAGGGCGGCAATTGCCGTAGGTAGAAACTTGGCTACTATCACCAGCAACAGGACGACGGACATAATGGTAGCGTATTCCTTCCCCGGGTTGACGCTGAACCAGACGATAATGGGTAGCGAGACAAGCCCCAGGAACATGGACAGGGCGACATTGCGGGTGAGTAGCAGTGGGATAATTATTACGGCAAAGAAGATGCCCAACTGAAGCGAATAGCCGTAGACAGGCAACAGGACAATCAGGGCACCTACGGTAGCTCCCATACCCTTGCCGCCGCTGAACTTCAGCCACACCATCCAGTTATGCCCGATAACCGCCGCCAGCCCGGCAAGCAGTATGTAGGCATCGGGCACATTGAGCCCCCACTTGGCGATGGCTACCGCCGCCGTCCCTTTGCCGAAGTCGAAGATACCCACCGCCAGCGCCGGCCAGAGCCCCACTTCGCGGAAGACGTTCAAGCCACCGACATTACCTCCCCCCATCTTGCGGATGTCCCCGCCCCTGATAAGGCGGGTGATGATATAAGCTGCCGGGATAGAGCCTAGAAGATAACCGGTGATTGTAGCTAGAGCTTCGTTCGTTTAGACCTCCGGGTTTTAATCACTTACTTTTCATATGCGGGAGTACACCAGTCGATATACCTGGGGTTATCGCCCCTTATCACCTCAAAGTAGAGCTTCTGCAGACTACTCGCTATCCCCCCGACCCTGCCGTTACCTATCTGGCGGTGGTCTATTTCCGCTATCGGGGTTATATGGGCGGCAGTGCCGGTCAGGAAGCACTCGTCGGCGGTATAGAGCTCGGCGGGCTCAATCGGCCTTTCTATCGTCTCTATTCCCAGCTCGTTTTTAGCCAGCTTTATCGCCGTGTCCCGGGTGATACCCACCAGTATGCTGTTGTTGACCGGCGGCGTGACCAGCTTGCCGCCTATCACCAGGAAGATGTTCTCGCCGCTGCCCTCGGAGACATAGCCATCCGGGGAGAGCATAATCCCCTCGTCGAAGCCTTTATCCATTGCCTCTGTCTTGGTGAAGGCGTTGTTAACGTAGAGTCCGGTAATCTTGGCGCTGGGCGGGATTACGTTGTCGGCCGGCCGCCGCCACGAGGAGATGCCGCACCTGCAGGCGTCCATATCCAGGTACCGCCCCCAGGGAATGGCAAATACCAGGAAGTCGTCGTCTAGGTCGTGGAGGCGGACGCCGAGGGCTTCCGAGCTTTTATAAGCCAGGGGGCGGATGTATATATCCTCCTTGAAGCCGCATTTCCTGACCAGTTCCACCGTTATCTGGCACAGCTCGTCAACGGAGTGGGGCAGTTTGATCCTTAAAAGACGGCTGCCGTCCTCGAGCCGCTGGTAGTGTTCCCTGAGGCGGAAGATGTAGGTCTGCCCCTGCTCGCTGTTCCAGTTACCCCTGATGCCTTCGAAGACCGCCGTACCATAGTGCAGAGCGTGGGTCATAACGCTTACCTTGGCTTCGGCCAGGGGAACGAACTGGTTTTGGAAAAAGGCAAATGACGGCATATCACAACCCCCTTTTTGGCTGGGATTATAGACAGTTAGCAGATATTATACAATTTTCATTAGCTGTTTTGCTATATTTAAGTGTTTCCAAGCTGGCGTGCCAGCTGGCTGCCTAGGCTCCCAGCTTTCTCCAGAACCTGCTGGCTGATTCCCCCCTTGCCGAATACACCCAGAACCGGCAGTTCGCCAATCACATCGTAGCCCAGGGCTTCGATGGGGATACGCATAGCGTCCAGCGTAAAGCCGACGCCGTCCTTATAGCTTTTCTGTTCGCCAACGGAGGCAATAATAGCCTTGCGGTTTTGCCCGGCCAGGCGGCTTGACCAGCTCCCGGGGCGGTCATCGGAGAAGTTATAGTAGCAGTAGAGGCGGTCGATGAAAGCCTTCATCCAGGCGGTAATGTTGTAGTTGTGCGTCGGGGAGATAAGAACCATACCGCTTGCCCCGGTGATTTTGGGATAGATAAGCTGCATACCGTCCTGGAGCCCGATGCATTGTCCGGCTTTACGGCACTTTTCGCAGCCGATGCACCCTTGAAACTGGTAGTCTCGGAGGTGGATGGCTTCGGTTGCAGCGCTGGCACTCCCCGCCCCCGCCAGGGTGTGCTTGAGCAGGGTATCGGAATTGCCGCCCTTGCGAGGGCTGCCGCTGATTCCCAGTATCTTTACCATAGCTTTTTTACCTCAGCTTGCCGCCGCAGTTGGCGCAGAACTTGCTCCCGGCTGGATTGGGGTGTGAGCAGGCTTTACAGATAGTACCGTTGCCCTGCTGACTTTCCCCGAAGTATAGCTTGACATGGGGCCAGGGAATCTCGATTCCCTCCTCGTCAAAGGCTTTCTTAAGCCTCTTCCTCAGCTCGCCGGTTACCTCCCACTTGTTCATCGGCCGGACATCCCCTAAAATCCTTACATCAATGCCTGAATCACCGAAGTTCTGCACCCTTAGCACCTGAGGCGGTGTTTTGATAAGGGTTTTGAAATACTCATCCTCGGCCAGTTCCTTGCCCACCTTGTTTATCACTGCGAATACATGATCCAAGTCCTCGTTGTAGCCCACAGAAATATCCAGATTAACCCTGGCCCAGTCCCTGGTATAGTTACTGGCGGTGGTGATAGCGCCGTTGGGTATGGTGTGCAGGATACCGTCAAGGTCACGCAGTACTGTTCGCCTGAGGTTGACTTCTTCCACCAGCCCGGCGATGCCGGCTATCTTGACCACATCGCCCTTGTTGAACTGGTCCTCCAGCAGGATGAAAATCCCGCTGACGAAGTCCTTTATCAGGCTCTGGGCGCCGAAGCCGATGGCAATACCGGCAACGCCGGCGCCGGCAAGCAGCGGTGTAATATCTACGCCAAACTTGGGTAGTAGCATAAACAGGGTAATGACAGCGATGATTAAGCCGAGCGTCCAGGTTATCATATTGCTCAGCGTTTGTGCCCTCTTCTCAAACCAGGACTTGGAGTGCCTTCCCTTGCCTCTGGCTTTGACAAAACCGATAACCAGCCGGGGCACAAACAGTTTCAACAGCCTGTAAATAACGTATGAGATTATTATATAGGCTAATATAGAAATGCCGTTCGTCAGCAGCCATTCCTGTATGTCTTCTGGATTAATGGTGGCGTTAGCCCCCTCGCCGGAAAAGATGATAGCTACCACTGCGGCTAATATAAGCAGCAGTAAGATGCCCATAACGCACAAGAAGGTGCGGTTTATTATCCTGCTTCTTGTCGTATTTCTCTGTTCCGGTTCTAGTTTGGCGATGCTATCCCGAGACCTGTTCCTGAAGAAGATAAGAGCGGTTATTCCGAGAGCGGCGGCGCTTAAAAACCATATACTGTTTGCAGAGAACCAGTCCCACATTTCAGCCCTCCTTAAAGAAAAGCTAAGGCGATTATAACATAAAATCAATCTTGCTAACCTTGAAATAGTACTTTATTTGCTCTTCCCTTTTGCCTATCTCCCCGCTATACTACGAGACATAGCTATAGATACGTGGTTAAAGGAGGAAGAGAGGTGAAAAGGATTATCAGCAGTATAGTGATTCTGGCTTTGCTGGTTAGCCTGGGGTTGGTCGGTGCTAGTTGCACAGAAGTTGTAGAATCGAATATCGGTACTATTGAGATTTGGGTTACCGATGCCCCGCCGGAGTATGATATAGAGAGTATTGATGTCACCGTCTCCCAGATAGATATTCATAGAGCAGGCGATGGGGAAGAAGGCGAGTGGCTAGCAATAGAAATCACCGGCGACAACCCCTTTGACCTTCTCCAGCTTCAGGCAGCGGATTTAGAGGAGCTTCTGGCGGAAGCTGGAGTAGGCGTGGGTAAGTATACTCAGGTGAGACTGACCCTGGGAACAGTCGATATCACTATGGGAGATGGGAGTGAGCCGCCTGAATTTGTACTCCCCGGTGGTGAATTGAAGTTCGTCCACCCATTTGAAATATTTAATGGGGAAACCACCATTCTCCTTCTGGACTTTGATGTCGATAAATCAATCGTTGAAACTGGAGACGACAAGATTATTTTCAAACCCGTGGTCAAGCTGATTATCGAGCAGGGCGGTGCCGAACCTGCAACAACGACTGTAACCACCACCGAAGCCGAATAGATTAAAATTATTGGACGGAATTAGTTACCGATTAAGAGTCCGGTCTCATTAAAGGCTGGACTTTGGTTTTGGGGGGTGGTATATATTTACTTAATGGAAACTTACTTTGCTTTTTCTGACGATTCTGGTGATTATCTAAATTCTGAAGCAAGAGGGAAATATTTTTTAGCTCGTACCCCTTATTTCTGTAATTCTTGCTTTATTGTAGCTGGTAAGGATTACAATTCTATTAAAAATGATTTCTTGGAGTTACGCAATTATTATGATTTACCTGACGAGGAACTAAAATACAGTTACATTTGGATTATAAAAAATGAACAAGAACGTGGGTGTAAAATAAAAGAGGATAAAGAATATTATCCTTTTGGAAATATCCCCTGGCATAAGTTAGTGTTATTTGTTGACGGTTCTATCGAATTAATTAAAAAGTATAATGGAAAAGCATTATACACAGTCACAGATAATAGTCTGGTAGATGACTATACCCAGCCGGGTATTATTAAAATGCATATTCAGGATATTATGCAACGAGTCCAAATGTATATGCAGGATTTGTATAGGGACAACCCTAAACTAAATTGCCAAGCTCAATTATTATTTGATACACAGGGTAACCGGAAGGACCAGGTAAAGCTTAATAAGTACCGTAATATAATAGCAAGTGACAGACTTATAGCTGACTATTATAGAATAATAGATAACCCAGTTTTTTGGGTATCTGAGAATAGTATTTTTCTTCAAATAGCTGATTATTTTGCTGGTGTTTTCAACGGCTTTATGCGTGGTTATGAAGAAAGTACTAAAACATTCTGTAGTGAGGTTTATCCTATTATCAGAAAAGACGCAAATCTCAATCCGTTAGGTATGGGTATTTGTGCTGTACCAACAAAACGAGGTATAGGAGAAAAGGTAAAAGAGAGATTGAGCGACTGTAATCTTTTGAATGTTGGTGATGATATACTTTTTTAAATCTACCGGCTCAAGCTCGGTGTATACAAAGTGTAGCCGCCATCGCTTTCGGGGAAGATGTCCTTTAGCCTGAAGGTTCTGCCGGTCTGTATGGAGGTGAAGCCGTACTTCTGGCGGATTTTGTCCACCGCCTTGTTTAGACCTTCCAGCCGGGCAGCTGTTGAGTCCAGCATATCGAGCTGGCGGCCGGCTTCGACGAGGTGCGATACCCCGATGCCTATCAGGCGTATCGCCTGCTTCTGCACAAACAACTCCCTTTTCAGCAGTTCCAGCCCGGTGGCGAATATCACCTGGTCGGCGTCGGTCGCCTGCCCGATGGTGCGGCGGCGGGTGGTGGTGCTGAAATCGGCAGTGCGCACCTTGAGGGTGATGCACCTGGCTTTTTTATTTTTCTTCCTCAGCTTGCCGCCCACCCTTTCGCTCAGGTAACGCAGCGTCGCCTCCAGCAGGGAGCGGTCTTTGGTATCCTGGTCGAAGGTGGTTTCCCGGCTTATGGATTTGGCCTCCGGGGGTAGCTCTACCTTGCTGTCGTCGATGCCCTTAGAGAAGCGATGCAGTAGCACACCAGATGCACCAAAATAGATTTTCAGGGTGGCAGGGGGTATCTTGGATAGCTTACCAATGGTATCGATACCGAGCCTTCTCAGTGTGCTTTCTGTCTTCTTGCCGATGCCTGGCATATCGCTTATGGGTAGCGGTGACAGAAACTCGCTGTCCCTGCCGGCGGCGACCTCGAGCAGGCCGTTGGGCTTGGCTTTTTCCGAGGCTACCTTGGCTACCAGCTTGGAGCCGGCGATGCCCACCGAGGCGTTGATGCCGAGCTCATCCTTGATGCACTGTCTTATCTTCTCCGCCATCCTTCGGGTTGAGCCGTGAATGGACTCGAAGCCGGTGACGTCCAGGAAGGCTTCGTCGATGCCCACCGGCTCGATGAAGGGAGAGAAGTCCATCAGGATAGCCATGAACTTCAGTGCCGTATCCAGGTACTTCTGTATATTGCCGGAGATGAAGATGGCCTGGGGGCAGAGCCGACTGGCGGTCTTCAGGGGCATAGCCGAGTGTATGCCGAAGGCGCGGGCTTCATACGAGGCGGCGGCAACCACCCCCCGCCGGTCGGGCTGGCCGCCGACGACCACCGGCTTGCCCTTGAGCTCGGGGTTCTCCGCCTGCTCCACCGAGGCAAAGAAGGCATCCAGGTCAATATGCATAATGCGGCGTGCCATCATTCTCCCCGGGAAACGAAGGCTTTAACCCGCCGCTCGAAGGTGCTCCTCTCCAGCAGCACCCGTCGCTGACACTGGAGGCACTTGATGCCGATGTCTGCCCCCAGCCTGACCACCTGCCACTCATAGCCGCCGCAGGGGTGCTTCTTCTTCAGGCGGACGACGTCGCCCAGCCTTATCTCCATTACCATGGCTTGTATCCGAATGGATTAGATTTTTTTATTTCTGTAATAGTTAATCCGGTCTCGCAAGTCGGCGGCTACCTTTCGGGCGGCGGCGGCGAAATCCTTGCCCCGAGAGGCGTAGATAATCTGCCGTGAGGAGCTGATAATTGCCTTCTCGCCACTATCATCGACGCCGTAGATGACGGCTTTCTCCAGGTCTCCCCCCTGGGCACCGATGCCGGGAATCAGCAGGGGCATATCGGGGTGGCTCTGCCTGATGAGCTTTAGCTCCTGCGGGTAGGTGGCGCCGACCACCAGCCCGATGTTGCCGAAGCTGTTCCACTGGCTGGCTTTAGCGGCTACCAGTTCAAATAAAGGGGAGCATTGTTTATCCGTTTTACAGTTGAGGCTCTGAAAGTCCGCCGAGCTGGGATTGGACGTCCGGCACAGGATGAACACCCCGCGGTCGCGGTACTGGATGAAGGGCTCGATAGAGTCGAAGCCGAGGTAAGGGTTTACCGTAGTGGCATCGAAGTTCAGGTTGGAAAAGATGGCCTGGGCATAAGCCCGGGCGGTATTGCCGATATCGCCCCGTTTGGCGTCACCTATGACCGGTATTTCGTCGGGGATACAGCCCACGGTACGCTTCAGGATGTCGAAGCCCTCGCCGCCGAACACCTCATAGAAGGCGAAGTTGAGCTTGTAGGCGCATACCAGGTCATGGGTAGCATCGATAATTGCCCTGTTGAACTCAAGTATGCCCAGCTTGTCCGGCATCAGCTCCGGGTCGGGGTCGAGCCCGATGCAGAGCAGGCTGTCGTTCTTTCTGGTGGCGCCGGCAAGCTTTTCCGTGAAGTTCATCTTATTCCTCGCCGGTTGATATTATCAGCCCCCTGTCCCAGCGTCAAGTTGTGTGCTCAGGTTTCCAGTCTGGTAGTGGGGCTTAGTCGTTAGTGATATAATTGACGGGATTGCCCTGTTTTTGGATGGGGAGACAATGGTAGATTCCCTATATCAGCAAGCCCTGGATTACCTCTACAGCTTCGTCGATTACGAGACGATGCACCAGCCCCGTGACGCCGTAAGCTACGACCTGAGGCGTATGGATGAACTGCTGGCACGGCTGGGCAACCCCCAGCTGAAAGCCGGGTCGGTTCATATCGCCGGCACCAAGGGCAAGGGCAGTATCGCCGCCATGATAGCCTCGGGGCTGACCGCCGCCGGCTATAAGACCGGGCTCTACACCTCACCGCACCTCATTGATATCAGGGAGAGGTTCCGCATTGATGGCGGGTTTATATCGCCGACGGCAATCGTTGACCTGGTGGTTAAGCTCAAGCCCGAGGTTGCCGCTGTCAACCGCAAGGCCACCTACGGAAAGCTTACCACCTTCGAGCTTTTAACAGCGCTTGGTTTTTCATACTTTGCCCAGGAAGGTGTTGACTTTCAGGTGGTGGAGGCTGGGTTGGGGGGCAGGCTTGATGCCACCAACGTCATTAATGCCGGGGTCTGTGTTATCGCTTCCATCAACCTAGACCATACGGAGGTGCTGGGTGATTCCCTGGCTGAAATCGCCGTTGAGAAGGCGGGCATTATCAAGCCCGGTTCGGTAGTGGTCAGCTCGCCACAGCCAGACGAGGCAGCCCGGGTGGTAGAAGCGGTATGCCTTGAACGCGGTGCCAGGTTGATCAGGGTTGGGGGTGATGTCACCTATGAGGGGCTCGGCTTCGATGATGGTAGACAGTTACTCGGCATTAAAGGCAGGTTAGATAGCTATCGGTTATCCCTCCCGCTTCTGGGGCGCTATCAACTGGAGAATGCAGCGGCAGCGGTAGCGGCACTCGAGGTTTTAGCCGAAAAAGGCTTCAGTGTTTCCCGGGATAGCATTATTAATGGTCTGGAACGCGTGAGCTGGCCGGGACGCTTCCAGATTTTAGGGCATAATCCTCTCATAGTGGCTGACGGCGCTCATAACCCGGCTTCAGCCCGGGAGTTGAAGGGGTCTCTGGAGTATTACTTCAAAGGCTATGGCTGTCACCCGCTCAAAGGCAAGCCCTTTAAGCCGGCGATTCTGGTTTTCGGGGCTTCCTGTGATAAAGATATAGCTGGCATTGCCTCGGAGCTATTTCCCCTTTTTGACAGGGTCATTGCTACCCGTTCCCGCCACCCCCGGTCGATGGCGACATCACTCGTTGTCACCGAGTTTGGCAAGTATTGCGTGGCGGCTCAGCCGGTGGAGGCGGTGCCCGAGGCATTGTCGCTGGCACAGGAGATGGCAGGAGAGCAGGGATTTGTCTGTATCACCGGCTCACTGTTCGTCGTCGGCGAGGCGATTGAATACTTTACCGGGGCTGTTTAGCGCCATACCGCTTTCGGCGGGGTTATGGCGTGAGGCTCTTCGCCTGCTGCCACCGACGAAATCTCAAAGGCGTTTGACGGGATTAGCTCGGCGGTCCGCAGCCTGAGATATATTCTCGCCCAATCGTCTGCTTCTGTGGTTACATACCACCGTATCCCCATTTCCCAGTCCTCGGAGAAGAACAGGTAGTACCTTATAATATCCTGGGTGTTGGGGAATACCACTGTTACAGACCACTCGGTTTCTTCGGTGATGTTAAGGTCAGGGTAGTTTTCAGCCAACCAGGGGATGAACCTGTTATGCAGCTCGATGGCGTTGAGTACCAGCTCCTCTATTGCCGGCGGTGCTTCCTGGACGGCCAGGGTGACCGTCTCCGTTTCTAACAGCCCGTCTCGCTCGCCTTCGATCGTTACCGTCAATGTGTTACCGGTACTGGCTTCGTCTGGGATGACTACCACCTCGGCAACGTGTCCCGGAGCTATCGCTCGGGGACCGACGGTTACCGTAGCGCCGGGGGAAGTAGCTGAAATGTAGACCGGCTTTGATTCGCCGTTTGCCGGGCTTTCGTCACTGACAGTGACCAGGAAGACACAGCTTTGCCCGGCGATTGTATCCTCCATGAGGACTGGAAATATATCTATAGAGAAGGGTACTGGCGTTGGGTCTGTCGTGGTTTCGTTTGGTTCTCCATCGCAGGCGGCAAGCACCGGCAATATAACCAGTAGCCCGACCAATAAAAACAAGAATGCAGATTTGCGCTTCATCTCACCAGCCTCCTGCCACAAACCTAGAGAGTCGTTTCAAACTGGGTGCTTAAAGCCTCTTGGGGCAGCATGTTGACCAGGATTCTCTCAAGAGCCATGGTGTGGCTGCAAATCCCCCAACTGGCAAAGAAGTGACACGAGCAGTGCCATTTACCGTCCCGGTATCCTGTTATGTGGATATCGTTTTCACCGCGAAACTGCACCGAGAACTCGGTGAAGGTAATCCGCTCCAGCTCTTGAGCATAGTGTTTTGCCTTCTCAATCTTCCCGATCAAACTTGACTGCATGATGGCACCCTCCTTAACTCAAGAAAGCACTGGATAATCTAAGCCAGTGCTTTCTGTTTTCGTGTTATCGCTGAAGCTGTTACAATCATATCGCCTACTTCTTCACGGGCTATATCCTATTTTACACCCTTTTTAACGGCAAGTCTATAAAAATCAGCCGTTTTGCCGGGCTGGTTATAAAATTTGTGCCGATAAAAACCCCCGGTCTGTTTGCCCCGGCTGAACCTTTAAGCTAGAATGTGCCGGGATTCTGGCTGATAAAAGGAGAAGGAGGGATAAGGTGAAGGCGCTGCTACAGCGAGTGACCGAAGGCAGGGTTAGTATTGCCGGTGAGGAGGTGGGCAGGATAGGCAGGGGGTTGGTGGTCTTTGTCGGGGTGGCTGATGGCGATGGGGAAAGGGATATTGAATACCTAGTGCAAAAGGTTGTTAACCTGCGCATCTTTGGCGACGAGGCCGGCAGGTTCAACCTCTCGGCTCTGGATATCGGCGGCGAACTGCTACTGGTGAGCCAGTTTACCCTGCTGGCGGATACCAGGAGGGGCCGCCGTCCCGGTTTCACCGATGCGGCACCGCCGGCTCCAGCGGAAGATCTGTTTCAGTGTTTTGTCCAGCAGGCTCGTGCCACCGGGCTGAAGGTAGAGACCGGTCGCTTCCAGCAGTATATGCAGGTGGAAATTCACAATGACGGCCCGGTAACTATAATGCTGGACAGTAGAGAGAAGTTTCAGAAAGAGTAAGAATATTGCAGATGGGTTTCGTTCTCTTTTGGTTGAGGACTACCTCACCCCCTGTGTCCCCCTCTCCTACACAGGAGAGGGGGAAGGTTTTTTGGGAGGGGGCAAAGCCCCCTCCCAAACCGACTCCCCTTCCCTTGTTAGGGAAGGGGTTAGGGGATAGGTTGTTTACAATAAAATTAGAACTTTGCTTGCAGATGCAACCCCTTGCACTTGCTATTGTTCTATGATATAATATTACAGGTTTTATAGTGGGTTGGGCTAATGATTAAGACTGGAGACACAGTAAATAAGCTAAGCCGTCAGGGGTATCGCCTGACGCCACAGCGATTGATGATACTGGAGGCGGTTGATGGGGCGGACGGCCACATCAGTACCGAGGATATATATATGCAGGTCTGTAACCAGTATCCGCACCTGAATATATCTACCGTCTACCGTACGCTTGAGCTACTGAAGGAGCTGGGGCTGGTAACGGAGACGGACCTCGGCGATGGGAGGGTGCGCTACCACAGCATAAAAAAGGGACACCATCACCACCTTGTCTGCCACAAGTGCGGCCATACTATCGACCTCGATGAATCGTTACTGTCGCCGCTCAAGGCGGCTCTGTCCCGGGACTATGGCTTTGATGCCGAACTAAGGCACCTGGCTATTTTTGGCCTCTGTAAAGACTGCAGATAAATTTTTTTAGATTATTTATGCAACCATTTGCAATTGCTTAAATATGTGAGGGGGGGCAAAAAGCAATGCACATTCCAGATGGTTTCCTGAGCACAGCTACGGTGGTAACCACCGGTATCGCCTCGGCGGGCGGTGTCGCCAATGCGGTAAGGATAGCCAATAAGAGGCTCGGCGAAAAGCATATCCCTATGATGGGGATACTGGCCGCCTTCATCTTTGCCGCCCAGATGCTAAACTTCCCGGTTGCCGGGGGTACCTCGGGGCATGTCATCGGTGCCGCTCTGGTGGCTATTTTGCTGGGTCCCTGGGCGGCGGTAATCATAATGAGCGTGGTGCTTATCGCTCAGTGCCTCATCTTTCAGGATGGCGGTCTGCTGGCGCTGGGCGCCAATATCTTCAATATGGGCGTTGTCGCCGGCTTCAGCGCCTATTACATCTACCGCATAATAGGCTCGCTGCTGGGCGATAACAGCCGCTCAAAGCTGGTGGCTGGTTTTATTGCCGCCTGGGCTTCGGTTCTGCTGGCTTCAGTCGCCTGTGCTATAGAGCTGGCGGTTTCGGGAACATCGCCTGTATCGGTGGTACTGCCGGCGATGGCTGGCGTTTATGCCCTCATCGGCATCGGCGAGGGGCTGATTACCGTTGCCGTGGTCAGCGTGGTGCTGTCAACCAGGGCTGATTTGCTTAAATTACAGAGGATTTAGAGGAGTCTGGTCATGAGTAATAAAAAGTGGTGGTTAATAGCACTGGTATTCTGTCTGTTACTGGCGACCATCTCCCCCCTGGCTTCGTCTTCCCCCGACGGGCTGGAGAAGGTTGCCGAGGATAAGGGCTTTATCGGCTTTGCCGGTGAGGCGCCCTTTGAGATTGTTGCCGACTATGTCTTTCCCGGCATAGAGAACGAGGCGGTAGCGGCCATCCTCGCCGGCTGGCTGGGCACGCTGTTACTCTTTGCCATAGCCTACTGCCTTGCCTGGATGATTAAGTCGAGAAGAGGGGGAGTTGCCAATCGATAGGCTTGAACTGGCAGGGTTAGTCTATGAAGCACAGCTTTCTTGACCGGTATAGTGACCGCGATAGCGTAATCCACCGGCTCGACCCGCGTGGCAAGCTGGTGGTAACCCTTGCCTTTATAACGGCGGTGGCGTTGACCCCGTCCGGTAGCTGGCTGGCGTACGGTTTGTATTTCGCCGTTATTGCTGTCCTTATTGCCTTATCCCGACTACCGGTCAGCCACTTCCTCAAGCGGTCGCTGGTAATCATACCCTTCGTCCTGCTGATGGCTGTCTTTATTCCCTTCTTCAAGGAGGGGGAGGTAGCCGGCAGCTATAACCTGTGGCTGTGGCAGGTCTCGGTGACGCATAGCGGGCTTCAGGTATTGTGGAACATTATGGCAAAGGCATGGCTCTCCATCCTCAGCCTGATTCTGCTGACCTCAACGACCAGCTTTACCAGCATCCTCAAGGGGCTGGAGCAGTTGAGGATGCCAAAGGTTATAGTGATGATTATGTCCTTTATGTACCGCTATATCTTTTTGCTGACCGATGAGGTTCTGCGGATGAAGCAGGCAAGGGACAGCCGCAACCTCGGCGGCGGCAGGAAACTGTGGCAGATAGGCACTGTGGGCAATATGATTGGTACTCTTTTTATCCGCAGCTACGAGCGCGGCGAGCGGGTTTACGTCTCTATGGTGGCGCGCGGCTTTGACGGGCACAGCCGGACACTGGAGCGGCTGTGCTTCAGCCGCCGGGACGTGCTTTTTATCGCCGTCCTGGGTATGGCGCTGGTCTCAATCGGCATGTTTAACCTGATATATTGAAGCAGAGACAATGATGGAAGAGATTGTAACGATTAAAAACCTTTCCTTTGGCTATCCTGACGGGCAGCAGGCGCTGAACGATGTCAACCTGACCATATATCGGGGGGAATCGGTGGCTCTGGTTGGCCCCAACGGGGCGGGGAAGTCCACGCTGATACTCCACTTTAACGGAGTGCTGAGGAGCAACGGGCATATAAGACTGCTGGGTAAGCCGATTGACGATAAAAACCTGAGGTGGGTGCGGAGCAAGGTGGGGCTGGTGTTCCAGAACCCAGACGACCAGCTTTTCTCACCGACCGTTTTTGACGATGTCGCCTTCGGCCCTATCAATATGGGTTATAGCAATAACGAGGTGCGCCAGGCGGTAACGAAGGCGCTGGAGATGGTCGGTATGGCTGGCTTCGAAAAGCGTTCGCCGCACCACCTCAGCATCGGCGAGAAGAAGAGGGTTGCCATAGCTACGGTTTTATCTATGTCACCGGAAATCCTGGTGATTGACGAGCCCTCCAGCAACCTTGACCCCCGGGGGAAGTGGGACTTAATCGGGGTCCTGGAGAGCCTGCCGGTAACCAAGGTGATAGTCTCCCACGACCTGGAGCTGGTTGGGGCTCTTTGCCAGCGGGTGATTATCCTTGACCGGGGGCAGGTAGCCGCTGAAGGTGCCACCAAAGATATCCTGGCGGATAAAAAACTGCTTGCCGAGCACGGGCTGGCTACTCCTCCACCCTCACCCATAGCCTTCTTCCATCGGTGATGAACTCTATGGTGCCGTCCTCGTCGGTTAAATAAATATTCTCTGCGCCTACAACTGTTTCAAGCCTTGCCATAACATCGGGGTGGGGGTGACCGAATTCCTCAGGGTCGGCGGAGATAACGGCTATCCGGGGACTGACCACGGCTAAAAACTCAAGAGTGGTGGAGGTGGCGGAGCCGTGGTGGGCGACCTTGAGCACGGTGCTCTGGGGAATAGCCCGCCGGGTGATAAGCTCGAACTCCCCCTGCCACATTATGTCGGCGGTAAGCAGGAAGCCTATCCCGTCCAGGCTGACATACAGTACTATGCCGTTGTTGTCGATATCGGGCTCGGTGCCTAGCAGGGGCGGGTTTTGCGGGTTTAAGATCTCTATAACCACCCCGTCAAACTCAATCCGCTGGCCGGCACAGGCGATGGTGTATTCAATATCCTTCTCCTCGATTAGCCTGAGCCACTCATCGTAGATAGCCAGGTCGCAGTCCAGGTCGGGGGACAGCACCTGCTCCACCCGGTAGTTGTCCAGCACCTCGACCAGACCGGCGATATGGTCGGCGTGGGGGTGGGTGAGCACCACCAGCTCGATAGTCCTGTCCCAGAAGGGCATTTTATTGCTCAGCTCCAGGGTTATCGCCTGGGCGCTGGGGCCGCCGTCAATCAAAATCTGCTGGCTGCCCTTTTGAATCAGGATGGCGTCCCCCTGGCCGACATTGAGGAAGCTGACGTGTAGCCTGTCGTCAGGTCTGGCGGCTATCACTGCTGATACCAGGATGGTGATTAGCAACAGCGGTATGATGAGCCATTTCTTGGGTACCCGGGAGAAGAAACTGCCGGTATTATCCATAACCGGTTTTACTATAGCCAGTGATTTAGCCTTGAGATTGCTTACCCGCTGGCGGTTACCGGCAAACCAGATGATGAAAGCCAGCGCCGCGTAGTATATCCATATCAGGGGAACGATAGTGGAGCCGACCTCAATGTGTGATAGGGGCAGAGCGGCGAAGCCGTTGACCACCAGCAGCAAATAGGACAGGAATAGCCAGACCAGCCAGCCGCCGACCTGAGCCACCGGCAGGGCAATCAGCCCCAGCCCTCCGGTTATCACTCCTAGGGCGATAATCCCGGGCAGGGCGGGCAGGGCGAGGAATGTCGCCGGCAGCCCGACTAAAGAAACAACACCGAAGTAGTAAGCAACGACTGGCCAGATGGCGATGATGGCAGCTAGGGTTACGCTGAAGCCGTCGGAAAGCAAGCCGGCTGTAGACGATAGCGCTGGGTATCTGCCTAGCCTGTTGTCAACAACCCTCCGCCCCAGGTTTTGCAGCGGCGGGAAGATGAAGATGAGTCCGGTTATAGCCAGGAAGCTCATCTGGAAAGAGGCGGTGAACAGAACCTGGGGATTGATACCGACCATTATAGCGGCGGCGAAGGTAAGGGCGGTAATGGAGCTCCTCTGCCGGCCGAGTAGCTCGGCGGACAGGAATACGCTGGCCATAATGGCGCTTCTCACCACCGGGGCGTGCATGCCGGTAATCAGGGCGTAGAGCCAGATGACGACCAGTGTCATCAAGATATAGAGGTAGTAGCGGCGACCGAACAGCCGGATGCCGATGCTGAGCATAAGCCCGGCGATTATGCTCAGGTGGAGCCCCGAGATAGCCAGCAGGTGGGCGGTGCCGGTCCGGGAGAAATCTTCCTGGAGTGCAGACGGGATATTGCCCCGGATACCCAGGACGATGCCCTGAGCCAGCGATGCCTGCGGCTCAGGCAGAACCTCTGCCAGGGTCTGCGACATATTATTTCTCAGCGAGTAGAGCCACTCCAGCGGCGGGAATCCCTGCCCGGTCGCCAGGACTTCTATCTCCGGGTAGAGCATGGTGGAGTAGATACCCTCATTAGCCAGGTAGTCGGCGTAGTCGAAGCCCTCGAACGTGGGCGGCGTCTCCAGCTCGCCGGTTATCAGTAAGACATCGCCGTAGCTATATTCCGGGTATCTGGGGACGAATAGCAGAATATCTCCCTGAACCTCGTGCCACCCTTCGTCCAGCCCTATCTCCAGGGCTGACAGGCGGAGGCGGGTGGTTTTATCCCTGACATCCGGGTCCTGGCTGACCGTTCCTTTGATGGTTACCGCTCCCGTATCGTTGTAGAACTTGAGGGAGCTTTCGTCATCAGCCGGCAGGCTGGACTGGAAGTAAAAAGCGCCGCCGAAGAAGATAAAGATACACAGGCTGGCTAATAATGCCTTCTTCCAGTGTCGCCGGAATAAAAGCAGGGGAAGCGGGATAAGCCCGAAGAAGACAAAGGCTAACGGCAGGTTGAACTGCGAGCCGATAAAAATACCGGTTATCCAGGCGACACCGAGGCATATGAGCAGCAAATACTATATCCTTTCTTCTTTCTCCAGCATCTAGTTAATCGGCCACGGTAATCAGGCCTTTAATATTCTCCAGGGTGGACTCCCCGATACCATTTACCTTGAGCAGTTCGTTTGTGTTGTTGAAGGGTCCATTCTGGTCGCGGTAGTCTATTATAGCCTGTGCTTTCACCTTGCCAATCCCGGGCAGGGCCTCGAGCAACCAGGCGGCAGCCCGGTTGATGTCTATCTTCTGCGGAGTTTCTTCTTCCGGCTGGGCAATATGGAGCTCAATTAGGCTGAGGTCGGCGCCATCAATGGTACCACCAGCCGCCTGGATAAGGGACTCCAGGCTGTCTCCGTCCGCCAGGGGATAGAAACCGGGGTTACTAACCGCTCCGCTAATGAAAATCCGGGTTATCTGTCCGGTGGCGGTTGTTTCGGGGATGGAGATCTCTATCGGCCGGGTGTTATCACATCCAGACCCGGCTAATATACTACCGGTGATGATAGCGGCTGTCATGAGGGTAGCAATCGTTAGCCTGCACTTTTTGGAACTGTTTTGTGTCATAATCGGCCTCCTTGCCCGGCTCTCAGTGTAGTCCTGTTCCGGTAATGGTGGCTGGCAGTGCCTATTGATTTTCAGCTATTTTAGGTTCACAATATAGTTTAAGAGAAGGCTTCCGTCAAATACCATGGGGAGTTACTCGTTAAGATGATGGCCTAAATAAGTTGGGGAGGTGGAGTTATGCCCAAACCAATCAGTAATGCTACCCAGTTGAAACCTGTGGTGATAAGGTCGGTCAAAGCCCTCTACGGGCAAAACATGCAGAACATCACCATACTCAAAGCCGAGCGTTTCCCGTTGTTTAAGGAGCCGAAGCAGGGCTGGCTGGTTCATGCCGAGTTCAATGACGACCGGTATGAGTACGCCGTTCAGCTTGATGTTCAGATGGAAGACGGGACAATCACCAGGGCGGTTGAGCTGCATCGCACTCCGGTGAAGGAATAGAAGCTGTAGTCAGAGATGGGTAGGTGGAGCAGGGAGCGGATTGCCGATGGCAGGTAAGGTAATATACTGGTAGACGGTGATGATCGCCCGGCAGGGATATAATGTTATGCTTAGTTTCAACTAAGAAGGTTTATATAAAGGGTGGCAAAGGCCGTTAACTGCCGGTCAGGGCGGACTTCAGTGCCTCTACCGACTCGGGGCGGGTAACGGCTATTATCTGGTCTCCCCCCTGAAGGGTGGTATTGCCTGTCGGCACGATGGGCTTTCTCTCCTTGCGAATGATCAGGGACAGGATGCTTTCCGGTGGTAGCGAAAGCTTCTTAACCTGCTTGCCCACTGTAGTTGAGTCTGGCGATATGGTGACCTCGACAATCTCCAGCCCTTTTTCCTGGATGGTCAGCAGGTGCATCAGCGGGTGCGATGGCACCTCATGCTTGATGTGTTCCAGGATGATGCTGGTACTGCTTACGGCGACATCGACCCCCAAGAGCTTGAAGAGGGCTTCGTTCTTCGGGTTTCTGACGCGGGCTATGGTACGGGGCACCTCGAATTTATACTTGGCTACCTGGCAGGCGACCAGGTTATCCTCGTCCTCGCCGGTCACGGCGATGAGCATATCGGCGCGGCTGGTTCCAGCCTGAGCCAGGGTCATCGTCTCACAGCCGTCACCACGGGAGCAGACACTGCCCAGCTCGTTGTTGATGGTATGGCTGATGGTGGCGTCCTTTTCTATTATCAGCACCTCGTGTCCTTCGTCGAGCAGGGCTTTGGTCAGATAGTAGCCCAGTCGACCGCCACCAACAACTATGATATACATAAGCCTGTCTCAGCCCTCCAGTTTTTCCTTCAGCATCTGGGCAAACACCGTGGTCGGGCTTATAGCCTCCAGCCCCAGCAAGCTGTATATGTCGCGACGGAGCGGGTCATAGATACGGCAGACTACCTTGGGTACCTTGAAGATGTGCTTGGCTATCTGTGAAGCCAAGACGTTGCGATTGTCCCCCTGGGTTACGGCGACAAAGGCGTCGGCTTCTTCTATACCCGCCTTCTTAAGAGCCTCTTCATCGACGCCGTCGCCGATTAGGGCAGTACCGCCAAAGTCCGGCGGCAGCCTTCGGAAGCTGTAGGCGTCGACATCAAGGGCGGTAACCTGGTGCCCTTCTTTGTCCAGCAGGGTAGCCAGCTGAGCGCCTACCCGACCGCAACCCATAATGACTACTTTCATATTTCACTCATATATTAAGCTGGTGGTCGAGCAGGACACGGCACGGTGCGTTCTCAAGCACATAAGGCAAAACATCGCCCAGACAGAACTGCCCGAAATGCTTCTTGTAGGTAACTCCTATCAGAATCAGGTCAATCTCTCGCTCTGTTGCCTCGTCAATGATGGCCGGTCCTACCTCGCGAGCCTGCAGTATATCGGTCTCAACCTGGCAGTTATGCTCTTTGGCTATCTCCTCTATGTGGGCGAGGATGGTCTCGGCTCTGCCAATTTCAGACTCGATTTCGGCATCAAGCGGCAGGGAACGCTCTACCGGGATTACGTGAACGGCAAAGATTCGGCTCCCATTCTTCTTGTTAGCCAGGCTGCAGGCCAGCTCTATTGCCCCTTCATCGGCCTTGGCGCCAGCTACAGGCACTAGGATGTTGCGGAACTCCATATCTCCACTTGCCACCATCAGGCGGGTATTATAGCTTCCCTACCATTAATTTACAACAAACCTTTATATTTTGCAAAGGAAATTTTAAATACTCCCTTCCTTAAAGGGTGGTGGGTGGGAAAAGATAATAAAAGAGACATACTATCCACAACAACCTCTCTCTTAGTCCCTCTTACCGAGGGTGGGTAGGGTGGGGAAGAAAAGCTAAAGAAAGCTGAGGGGGAGACTAGAATGGAGGGACTGCATCCCTCCAAACCTCCCGCTTTCATAAATGCAAAGCCCCTCTTATACTTCATTTTATTCCCCCTTCCTTTAGTAAAGGAAGGGGGTTAGGGGGATGGATTTCTAATAAATCCCCTTTAGCGCCACCTCCAGAAAGCCGGGGTGAACAGCATAAGCAGGGTAAAAAGCTCGAGGCGGCCAGCCAGCATACAGAATATGAGGACACCCTTGCCGACAGCTGGGATGAAGAAGTAGTTTTCTGCCGGCCCGACCAGGCCCAGGCCGGGACCAACGTTGCCCAGTGAGGCAGTAACCGAGGACAGAGCCGTTATTTTGTCCAGCCCCAGGCTGCTCATTATCAGGAAGCCGACTACCAGAACAACAAAGTACAGGATGGTCAGACTGATAATTCTGGAGGTAACCCCTTCCGGTATTACAGTGCCGTCAATTTTTAGCGGGATGACGGCACGTGGGTTAAAGGCGAGCAGAATGCGGCGGTAGGTGTACTTGGCCAGCACCAGAAGCCGGATGACCTTGAGTGCCCCGCCGGTCGAGCCCGCTGAGGCGCCGATTACCATCAGGACAAGTAATACCGACTTGGCAAACTCCGGCCAGGCATTAAAATCGGCGGTGTTGAAGCCGGTTGTTGTCATTATTGACACAGTGTTAAAACTACCGTATCTTAGGGCATCACCCAAAGACATACCCATATTGACTATGAGGTCTATATTAATAAGTAGTACGGCACCAATGAGGAGAGCAATATAAAGCCTGAACTCGGGGTTCCTAAGCAGGCGTCCCGGTTGGCGCTTCCAGAGGAGGTAGTAATACAGCCCAAAATTGACACCAGCGGCTATCATGAAGAAGATAATGATGGCTTCAACGAAGATGCTATTGTAGGCACCGATACTCAAGTTGGTCGCGGTGAAACCGCCGATAGGGATGGTGCTGAAGGTAACGGTTAAGGAATCAAATATGGGCAGTCCGGCGATACGGAGCAGAATAAATTCAGCAATTGACAGACCTAGATAGATTAACCATAAGGCTTTGGCGGTATCCCGTATGCGCGCTGTTAGCTTCTCACCCTGTTGCCCGCCGGGCATCTCGGCTTCTACCAAGTGGGCGGAGCCGATGCCTAGTATCGGGAACAGGGCAACGAAGAGCATAATTATCCCCATGCCGCCCAGCCACTGGGTCAGAGCACGCCACAGAAGGATGCCGTGATACTGGCTTTCGATAGAAGTGAACACCGTCGCCCCGGTGGTGGTGTAACCCGACATAGCCTCGAAGAAGGCGTCCAGGAAGCTAGGCAGGGCTCCGGAAAGGGAATAGGGCAGGGCACCGAAAAGCGATGCCGCTATCCAGCCCCCGGCAACCAGTGCTATTGCTTCCCGCCGGCTGAGCCTTCTCTCGCTGGCGTCCAGCGGCGTCAGGCGCCAGAGCAGTAGCCCCGAGCCCAGGCTGATAGCCATAGAGATGGCAAAAGCCGCGGTATCGGGCTCTTGAGAATAAAGGCTCCAGCACAGGGGCAGGAGCATGGTGGAGCCTATGATAGCTATCAGCAGTCCCAGGTAATGAAGAGTAACCTTTATTCTCATTATTGCTTCTTACTGGAAAAGCTTTTCCACAGAGTGGACGACTGAGAGAGGAGATATCACGATAACATGGTCTCCCGGCTGTACTACATTATCCCCCGGGGGAATAATGACCGTATTGTTGCGGACGATAGCTCCGACGATGGCTTCTTTGGGCAGGCCGGCCTCGGCAATCTTCTTGTTGGCGATTTGTGCCGTCGGGCTGGTAACGAACTCGATGGCTTCCAGTTGCTGTCCCTCCAGCAGAGCCGTCGAGATTACCCCGCCGCGCAGGACGAAGCGGGTAATCTTGTCGGCGGTTAGCAGGGTGGGTAGTGCCGCTATGTCGACGCCGATTGTCTCAGCCAGCGGGACATAGCCCGGCCTGTTGATGACTACCATGCTTCGGGGTACATCCAGGTTCTTGGCCAGTAAGCTGCAGAGGATATTAAACTCATCGCTTTCGGTGGTTGCTATGAGGGCGTCGACCGATGGCACTCCCTGCTCGATGAGGAAATTGCGGTCGGTGCCGTCGCCTTGCAGTACCACTACCTTTTCCAGCTTGGTGGCTATCTCCTGGCAGCGATCTGCGTCGTTATCGATGACCTTGACCATAACCCCTTGCCTTTGCAGACCTTCGGCGACGAGAAAGCCAATCTGCCCCCCGCCGACGATAACCACTTTCCTGGCCGGCCGCTTCGGTGTGCTGAACATCCCCCCCAGCTCGTCCATGAACTCGCGGGAGGCGACCAGGTACACACTGTCACCCAGCACAATCACCTCGTTATCATCGGGCGTAATAATATCCCCTTCACGGACGATGGCGGCAATGACGCATGGCTTGGGGAAGCTAATCTTGGACAGGGGCTTATCAACCAGCGCTTCATCCTCCACCCGGAACTCCCTTATCTGGACCATGCCGTCGGCGAAGTTTTCCACCGGGGTGGAATAGAAGCTGGACAGGATGCTCATTATCTCCTTGGCTGCCTCAGCCTCCGGGTTGATGAAAACATCTATCCCCAGCTTTTTAGGCCTTACTATCTTCCGCGTGGCGGTAGGCGACTTGGCCTGGGCCACGAAGTAGCCGGAGTATTCCGGGTTTCGGATTCGGGCGGCAGTCGTGCCGGCGCCCAGTTCCTTGGCCATAAAGCAGGTGACCATATTGGTCTCGTCGTTGTTGGTGACGGCAAGAACTAGGTCGGCGCGCTCCACCTCTGCCCGTTTGAGAACTGTGGGAGTAGCCGAGTTTCCCAGGATGGTCTTGACATCGAGTTGGCGGCGTATATTCTCCAGCGCCTCCCGGGATTGCTCCAGGACGACCACTTCATGCCCCTCCTCCGCCAGTAAGGAGGCGATGTGGGAACCTATTACCCCGCCACCGGCTATGATGATGTACATCTATCTCGTCTCCCAGTGCTTACAGCTTATAGCCCGGAAACATCTTGAAATACCGCGGCAAACGTTGTTGAGTATTCCCCGGGGCTTCTTTATCCTTCTTAACACTCGGTCGCCAGGTTTGGTGGCAGGCAGTTGCTCAAGAGGCTCGCTTTCCATTATATTACGGGCTGTTCTCCCCCACTTTTCATGTCTTATTTTAAGTTTGCATTCTATGCTCTTGTCTACTGGCTGTCAATAGTTGAAAAGTAACAGGCTTAACATTATGCCCCGGCAAGCCCTGCCTTGACAGTTATGTCTATTTTATCTAAACTCCCTATAAAATAGATACAGTTCTTTTAGACTATCGGTTGCTATGAGGCTTGTTGAACCCAGTATGACGTACTCTATCTGGCAGAGGAGGTTTTCTATTGTTTAGTATCCCCTTTATCCCCCGTGAGGAGAAGTTTTTTGACCTTTTTGAGAAAGCAGCCCACAATATAGTAAAAGCTGCCCTGGGGCTGAAGGAGATGCTCGATAACTGGGAAAATATCGGTATAAAGGTGGCCGAAATAACCGAGCTGGAGCACGAAGGCGACTCTATTACCCATCAGATTGCCGCCCTTCTGCATCGCACCTTTGTTACCCCCTTTGACCGAGAGGATATAGCCATGCTGACTCATACAATGGATGATATTATCGATTTTATCCACGCCGCCGCCGATGCCATGTATATATATAAAATAAATGCTCCCACCCAGAGGGCCAAGGAGCTGGCCGATGTTATAGTTAAGGCGGCGATGGAGGTGGAGAGGGCGGTGCCCCTGCTGAGGCGTCGCTCCGAGCTGAAAAATATCCCCGAGCACTGCGTCGAGCTTAACCGGCTGGAAAATGCGGCTGACAAGATATTCCGCTCGGCGCTGGGCGAGCTGTTCGATGATACCAAGGACACGGTTTATATCATCAAGTGGCGTGAGATATATGAGCATATGGAGAGCGCCACCGATAGGTGTGAGGACGTAGCCAACGTCCTTGAGGGGGTAGCCATCAAGCATGCCTGACCCTTCGTTATGGGTTCTGGTTGCTATTATCATTCTGGCTCTTGGTTTTGGTATCGTTAACGGCTTTAACGATGCCGCTAATGCCATAGCCACGGTAATCGGTACCCGCACCCTTTCTCCCCGGAACGCTATAATAATGGCCGCCTTCTTTAATCTGGCCGGTGCCGCTACCGGCACGGCTGTGGCAAAAACCATCGGTCAGGGCATCTTAATACCGGAGGCAATCTCGTACCAGACGATGGTTGCCGCCCTGGCGGCGGTTATCGTCTGGACGACCCTGGCGACATACAGGGGACTGCCGGTGAGCCTGACCCACGGTTTTGTAGCCGCTATGGCGGCGGCCGGTATAGCCGCTGTGGGCACCGGGGCAGTGGCTTGGGGGGCAATGGGCAAGATTCTGGCGGCGGTGGTTACGGCTCCCGTCCTCGGTTTCATCGGTGGTTTTGCCTTTATGATTCTTCTATTGTGGATATTTCGTAGAAGCATCCCGGCTAAGGTACGGGGTATTTTCAGCAATTTGCAGATTCTATCGTCTGCTTTTATGGCTTATAGCCACGGTAAGAATGACGGTCAGATGCCCATAGGTATTATGGTCATGGCTTTAGTACTTTTCAATAATGATTCCGGTTTATGGGAACGCTTATCTTTATTCAATGCTGATACTTGGTGGATAATACTCATTTCGGCTTTGTCAATTAGCTTTGGTACGGCTATTGGCGGCTGGCGGGTAATCAAGACAATTGGTATGAGGGTTACAACTCTACGCCCGGTGCACGGTTTTGCTGCTCAAACAGCAGCGGCTTCAGTAATTGAGATAGCTTCACATCTGGGTATTCCGGTGAGCACCACGCATTGTATAAGCACATCAGTTATGGGGGTGGGTACCACGCGGAGGTTATCGGCGGTTCGCTGGGGGTTGGCTGGCAATATTATCACCGCCTGGATAATAACCTTCCCTGTTTGCGGCGCTCTGGGCTACCTGTTTTCCTGGCTATTGGGCTTGTTTTAATGGCGAGCCTATAGGCAGTACTCTCTGGGAGTCACCCGCAGCTTCTCGGCAGTAATAATAGCCTTAATCTCCGATATTACCTGGTCGATTTGCCCTTGTTTGTTGACTATGACATAGTCAAATATGGGTAGCTTCTTCATCTCCTCCTCGACGGTTCTCAGCCGCAGGTCTAGATCGGAGGCTGATTCGCTGTTGCGCTCCCGGAGCCTGGTGACGAGGTCTTCCTTTGATAGTGGCGCCAGGAAGATAAATACTGCCTGGGGCAGGATTTTCTTGATGGTGGTGGCTCCCTGTATATCAACCTTTAGGATGGTATCCCTGCCCTCTGCCAGTGCCTGTTTTACCGGTTGTTTGGGCATCCCGTACCAGTTGCCGTAGACCTTGGCCCACTCCAGAAGCTCCTTTGCCTCAATCATCTCCTGGAAGCTTTCTCCGGAAACGAAGTGATAGTCTATGTTATCCTTCTCGCTGTTTCGCCGGGGGCGTGTGGTTACGGTTACGATGAACTCCAGGGGGAGCCCTAGCTCTTTCAGTCTGGTTAAAACAGCGTCCTTTCCGGCGCCCGAGGGACCGGAAAGGACCAGGAGTAGCGGCTTGGGGTCTATATCAAGCAGGCATTCACGCTCATAGCCTGATTTTTTCATCGCATTGCTCTGGTTTCAGCGCCGAACCTACGCGGCTGACCATAAGCCTGCCGGTTATGGTCTCCGGGGCCAGGGCCGCCAGAACGATGTGCCCGCTGTCGGCGAAGATAACCGCCTTGGTCCTCCGGCCGTTGGTCATATCAATCAGTAGCCCCTTATTTCTCGCTTCCTGAATGATACGCTTGGTTGGCGCCGAGTTTGGTGAAGCTATGGCAATAACCCTGCTCATTGCCAGGATGTTGCCGAAACCAATGTGAACCAGTTCTCCAGTCATAATTCTAAACCTCGGGTTTGATTTTTTAATAGACCGGAAATATTTCCGGTTAGTGCTCGTCGCTATTTAATGCTGTCTGGCCTAAAGGTTTCATAAAGCCGGGTGACTGGTATTAAATGTCACCTTATTATGCTTCGGACAAAACGCCTATTATCTTATACCGTCGGCGGCAATAAGGCAAGTGCCAGCGGTATAAAATTTAAAAATTTTTATTGGTGAAAGGCTGAATTTTTAGGTTGACGGCGCAGATATTGGTGGGTGGTTGGGGAGATGGTTTTTAAACAGGGGTGTTTAAGAGGGGCTGCGCCCCTCTTTCTATATTTCCCCCTCTCCTTTGAAGGAGAGGGGGATTGAGGGAGTGAGGTAGTTTCCTCACACGTTAAACAAGAAAGTAATCACATCGCCGTCCTGCACGATGTAATTCTTCCCCTCCAGCCTGAGTAGCCCGTGCTTTCTGCCCTCGGCGATGCTGCCGCACTTCAGGAGGTCGTTATAGCTTATGACCTCGGCGCGGATGAAGCCCCTTTCCATATCGGAGTGAATCTTGCCGGCAGCTCTTAGGGCCGTAGTGCCCTTCTTAATAGACCAGGCCTTAACCTCATCCGAGACTACAGTAAAAAAAGTGATTAGCCCTAAGAGTTCATAGGACAGTTTAATGGTTCGCTCAAGCCCGGACTCTGTTAGCCCGAACTCGGTGCGGAATCCCTCGGCAGAGGCTTCGTCCAGCTGGGCCAGCTCCATTTCCAGCTTGCCGCAGAGGGCGATGATGCGGTGGTGGGGTCGCGAGAACCGCTGGTTCAGATCATCCTCTATAGTTTTTACCTGGGGTAGCTGCTCTTCGCCGATATTGACCACCGTCAGCAGTGGCTTGGCGCTCAGGAACTGGTAACCGGTGATGAGCCTGCTTTCTTCCTCGGTGAGGCCTTGCTCTCTTATAGGGATATCTTCTTCCAGCCTGGATTTCACTATGCCCAGCAGTTCCTGCTCGTGGTGGAGGCTATGGCGCTCGTCCGCCTTGGCTGACTTGAGGGATGTTTCTATCCGGTTAAGCCGCCGCTCGATGATAGCCAGGTCGGAATAGGCGAGTTCCAGGTTCATGGTAGCCATGTCTCGCGCCGTATCGACACTGCCCTCGATATGGGGGATGCTTTCATCGGTAAAGGCCCGGACGACATTTATCAGGGCGTCGACACTGCTTAGCTGGGACAGGTACTCGCCGCTGATAGCTGTGTCTTTAGCCAGACTCCTGACCGAGGCGCCGATGTCGAGGTATTTTACCTCGGCCGGGACGACTTTCTTGGGCTGTATGAGCTCTACCAGCCTACCGAGACGTGGTTCCGGAACCTTGGCGATGCCGATATGAGGCGCTTTCTGCACCTGTCCTCCGGTATCGGCTTTGCCCCGGGTCAGGGTGTTGAAGATGGTCGTCCGCCCGCTTTCCACCAGCCCTATGATGCCAATGCCGACGCTCATAACTCGGGTCTTTATCTCCTCTCTCAGCCCTCTGCACTCTCAGGAAAGGCACACTGAAAGCGGTTTATCTCGATGTCTCTGGCTTCAGTCCGGGGCTTATCAGCGGCCCTGCTTTATTATATTTCTGGCTTGCTTGAGGGCGAGGTCTCTTTCGTTGGCATTCAACTTTTCGTTGGCGGCTAGGCCTAACAATGCCAGGAGGGCTTCGTGGGTGCCGACGTTGCCGATTGACTGGATAGCCTGAGTCCTTATCTTGGCGATGAGGTCCATATCGGTGGCGATGGCGCTCAGCTTCTGCAGCTCACTGGTAACCTGTTCTGACATCTTGTTTCTCCTTTTAGTTTGGATGGTGTCAGCCGGATGAGATTGTCCGGCATAATTCTACTCCTTGCATCACTATACTGCAATAGCTCTTCGGCAACTCGATACCCCTGTTGTGATAAAATAAAGGGGCTAATCGACAAGGGGGGTGACCTTGCTCTATATACTGGCCGGGCCGGACGACTTTTCCCGCAGTGAAGCGCTGGCGGAGATAAAAGAGGGGCTGGGTGACCGGTCGCTGTTAGATTCCAATACCAGTGTGCTGGACGGTAGGCAGCTAACCCCGGACCAGCTGAGGTTGGTGTGCCAGTCGCTGCCCTTTCTGGCGGAAAAACGCCTGGTTATAGTCGAGGGCTTGCTGGAGCGTTTTGAGCCCCGGGCTAAGCCGGGTAAACAGAAAGGGACGCCGAAGATGCCCGCCCGGCAGAATTACTATAAGTCATTGGTTGCCGTGGTTGGGGAAATACCCGATAGCACGGTGCTGGTGCTGGTCGATGGTGAGGTAAAGAAAGGTAATCCCCTTTATAGGGAGCTTTTACCTCGGGCAAAGGTAAGGATCTTCCCCCTGTTGAGAAATAACGAACTGCGGCAGTGGATAAAGAAGCGCGTCGCCCGGGAGGGGGGCAGTATATCCCCCCGGGCTCTGGATTTACTCGCCAGGCTGGTGGGCGGCAATCTGTGGCTTATGGTGGGCGAGGTAGCCAAGCTGGTGCTGTATACCCCGGGCAAATGTATTGAAGAGGAAGACGTCAGGGTGGTGGTCGGCTATAGTCAGCAGGCCAGTGTCTTTGCCATGGTCGACGCTATTCTGGAGTCCCGGGCAGGGTTGGGGCAGCAGGCACTGCAACAGCTATTGCAGGCGGGGGTGGCGCCGGCCTATCTCCTGTTTATGCTGACGCGGCAGGTCAGGATGCTTGTCCGCACCAAGGAGCTGATTAAAGAAGGCAAGTCCGAGGTGGAGATTCAGGATAGGTTAGGTATAACCGCTGATTTTGTCTGGCGTAAGACTGCGGAGCAGGCAAGCAGGTATTCACTGGGGCGCCTTAAAGAGCTGTACCATAGGCTACTGGAAGCCGACCTGGCTATCAAGACGGGCAAATATAACGGAGAGCTTGCCCTCGATATCCTGGTTGCCGAGCTGTGCCGGTAGTAATTACAAGCTAAATTGACAGCTAATACGGCTTGCACTAAAATCAGATGTAACTATGACCGGTGATGAGGCTCGGCAGAGTTTTTTACGCTTCTTTGAGGAGAAGGGGCACAAGGTTGTCCCCGGCTCCTCTCTGATACCCCACGGCGACCCCACCCTGCTGCTTACCAGCGCCGGTATGGTGCAGTTCAAGCCCTACTTTTTAGGTGAGGCGGTGCCCCCCTGCCCCCGGCTGGCGTCGTGCCAGAAGTGCTTCCGCACCACCGATATAGAGGTGGTGGGCGATACCACCCACCTAACCTTTTTCGAGATGCTGGGTAGCTTCAGCGTCGGTGATTACTTCAAGGAGGAAGCCATCGGCTGGGCCTGGGAGTTTGTCACCGAGCGTCTCGGGCTGTCGCCGGAGCGGCTGTGGATAACCATATTCCTTGACGATGACGAGGCTTTCTCTCTCTGGCATAAGCTGGGCATACCCGAGGACAGGATTCTAAGGTTCGGCGAGGAGGACAACTTCTGGGGTCCTGCCGGTGATTCCGGTCCATGCGGCCCCTGTAGTGAGATACATTATGACTTCGGGGAAGAAGTCGGCTGCGGCAAGCCTTCCTGTGCTCCTAACTGCGATTGTGGCCGCTTTTCTGAAATCTGGAACCTGGTGTTTGTGCAGTACAACCAGGACAGGGAGGGCAAACGCACCCCCCTGACCAGGTGTCATATCGATACAGGTATGGGTCTGGAGAGAACCACCGCCGTGGTGCAGGGCAAGTCTTCCATCTATGAGACCGACCTGTTTGCCCCTTTTCTGGAGTGTATATCCCGGCTTTCAGGCAAGAAATACGGCTGCGATAGCGATAGCGACAATGCTATGCGGGTGATAGCCGAGCATGGCCGGGGTATTACTTTTCTCATCGCCGATGGCGTACTGCCGGATAAAGTGGGGCGGGGTTATATCCTGCGGCGCCTGCTTCGCCGGGCGGCGCTCTTTGGCCGGAGGCTGGGGCTGGATAAGCCCTTCCTTGCGGAAATAGCCAGAACCACGATTGATAAGATGGGGCATATTTACCCTGAATTGAAAGATAGGCGCAGCTTTATCCTTAAGGTGATTGAGTCCGAGGAAGCCAGGTTCGGCGAGACGCTCAGCACCGGTCTTGAGCTTCTGGAAAATATTATGGATGAACCAGAGACCGACCGTGAAGGGGAGATTTCAGGTGAGGATGCTTTCGAGCTCTATGATACCTATGGCTTCCCAGTAGAGTTGACGCAGGAGATTGCCAGAGGGCAGGGCTTCTCCGTGGATATGGCGGGCTTTGAGCGGGAGATGGAGAAACAGCGGGAGAGAGCTCGGGCTAACCACAAGTTTGAGCTGGCGGAGAAAGCTGGTTTGGAAGGTGGGCTTGAGCTGGGGGCAACCGACTTTGTCGGCTATGATTGCCTGAGGCAGAAGTCGGTTATCTCAAGCCTTCTGGTTGATAATGAGCCTGTAGACATTATAAAGGAAGGGCAGAAAGCCAGCCTGGTTCTGGAAGCGACTCCCTTCTACGCCGAGATGGGAGGCCAGGTGGGTGATACCGGCGAGATAATCGGCGCTGCAGGTCGCTTTGTCGTTACCAATACTATTGGAGTTCCACCAGACATTATTACCCACCAGAGGTATGTTATTATCCACCAGGGGTATGTTACCCAAGGCAGCCTAACGGTGGGCGATGAAGTTGAGGCTGAGGTAGACAAAGAGAGACGGCTGGACATCGCCCGCAACCACACTGCCACCCATCTCCTGCAACTGGCTCTGCGGCAGGTGCTGGGGGAGCATGTCCACCAGCGGGGCTCGCTGGTGGCGCCGGACCGCCTGCGGTTTGACTTCTCCCACCTGACGGCGATGACGCAGGAGGAGCTGGGCAAGGTACAGCGCATCGTCAACGAGGAGATACGCCACAACCTGCCGGTGTCTCCCTGCCACATACCTTATAAACAGGCGATTAAAGAGGGGGCGATTGCCCTTTTCGATGAGAAGTACAGCGACGTTGTCCGGGTGCTTAGAATCGGCGAGCCGGCGGTCAGTGCCGAGCTTTGCGGTGGCACTCATGTCTCAGCCACCGGCGAGATAGGCTTCTTTCACATCCTGTCCGAGTTCAGTGTCGGCGGCGGCTTGCGCCGTATCGAGGCTGTTACCGGCAGGGGGGCGGAGCAGGTAATCGAACAAAAGATTGATACCTTAAAGAGTGAAATATCGGCTAAGCAGGCTGAGCTCAAAGCAGAGCATGGGCGGGTACGGGCTATGGAGCGCGACCTGGCCAGGGAACGGGCTGAGGCTCTGCTTGCGAAGGTAGAGGTAATCAATGGGGTAAAGTTACTATCGGCGGTGGTGCCGCCTTCTCGCCCGGAGACCTTGCGGGATATGGCCGATATCATAAGGGACAGGCTCAAGAGCGGCATCGTGGTTCTGGGCACTGTCTATGAAGATAAACCGTCTTTTATCGCTGCCGTAACCCCGGATATGGTTGAAAATGGTTACCATGCCGGGGAGATGGTAAAGAAGGTGGCGGCGGTGGCTGGTGGAGGCGGCGGTGGCAAGGCCAGCCTGGCACAGGGCAGCGGTAAGGACAGGGGCAAGCTGGATGAAGCCCTTGGGCTGGTTAGAAGTCTGATATAATGCGTTACCTGGGGCTTGATATCGGGGATAGGTGGATAGGGGTGGCTCTCAGCGACCCCTCGGGCAGTCTGGCAAGCCCGCTGACCATCATCGGTCGCACGCAGGACATAGCCGACCTGGAAGCTATCGGCAGTATTATCGAGCGGAACGATGTCGGACGGGTCATCGTCGGTCTGCCGCGCTCTATGGACGGCAGTCTGGGGCGGCAGGCCGAGAAGGTGCAGGACTTTACCCGCCAGCTGTGCCGTCATACCGAGGTACCGGTGGAGTTCAGGGATGAAAGACTAACCACGGTATCGGCGAGACGCCTGATGCAGAAGTCTGCTACTAAAAGGAACAGAAAAAAAATCAGAGACGATGCCATAGCCGCGGCGCTCATTCTGCAGGGGTTTCTCGACGAAGACCAAAGAACCTAGTTTTGCCGCTGGCCGTCGGCTCCGGTGATAGCCGTTACCCCGGTTTATACAGCATCCCGGTTACCGGAAGGGGGAGAGTTGTGGAAGTAATCGATAAGTCATTTATCCAAAAACCCAGCAGCTACATTATACAGAGCCTGATGGCTCTGGTGGCGTTGCTGATAATCCTGCCCTTCGTTGAGGTTCTGACCGAGGCGGCTCATCGGCGGCCATGCTATAGGCATAGTCTGCGGCTTGATATGCTACTCCGCCTTCCTGACCGACCCTCCTGGAGAGCTTTCGGGGGAGCACGAGCTTCTTCTCTGTTTCGCCTATGCCCTATCCGTGGCTCTCTCCCTCTTCTTTATGACCGTTACCAACACCGAGCATCCGCCGCCGACCGCCCTCGGTATCGTCGCTTACGGCTGTTCCTGGCAGACGGTTCTATTCATCTTGCTATTTGCTATCGGTTTGTCTATTGTTAGAAGATTATTAAGATTGCGGTTGATTGATTTGTTTTAAGAATGGATTAAGGGAGATGTCAGTTTACCAGACGGTAAAAAATTATATTGAGGTATTGAAGCCTAGGGAGAGCAGCCTGCTGACCTTTATCGGTGTTGCTGCTGTTTTTATCGCTGCTGATGGGAAACCATCGCTTGATGTAATGCTCCTGGCGGCGGTTACTATCCTGATTGCCAGTGCCGGTGCCAATGGGATAACCAACTATCTGGACCGTGGTTTTGATGCCAAGATGCGGCGTACCAGACACCGGGTATTGCCCTCAGGGCGTATCTACCCGCCGCAGAAGGCGCTGCCATTGATTACAAGCTTTATCCTTATCGGCTTGGTGCTGGCTTGGTGGCTGCATCCGTTTGCCTTTGCCGCAGACCTTATCGGCACTGTCGTTGCTGCTACCTGGCGGAAAAGGGTGACCTGTGTTTTCCCCCAGGGAGCTATTGCCAGTTTGGCTCCGGTGCTTATGGGCTGGCTGGCGGTTACGCCGGCTTTTAGCTGGGAGCTGCTATTGCTGTGCCTGTTGGTACTTGCCTGGCTGCCACTGCACGTCTGGAGTGTTATGGTTTCCAACCGGGATGACTATCTGGGAGCCGGCTTGAACTTCTTCCCCATGAATGTAGAGGTCAAGACTGCGGTCAGGGTGTTGCTGATAATTTCGCTGGCTCTTTACATAATTTCTATAGCCCTCTATTTCGTTGGCGGCTTCGGTTGGCTCTATCTAGTACTGGCTAATATACTGGGCGTTATGATGATATATGCATGCTGGCGGCTGTTAGTTTCTAAAGCCTCCACAGATGCCTGGCGGCTATATAAGCTGTCCAGCTTTCCCTACCTGGGGCTGATATTCCTTGCCCTGTGCCTTGATATCTGGCTGTTGTAAATAAAGGGGGAAATGGGTGAATTTTGGGTGAGTTTTAATCTGATAAGGGCCTGCCCCGGTAGTAAAGCCCGCGCCGGGGAGTTAGTAACACCACATGGGCTGGTGCCGACGCCGGTGTTCCTGCCGGTGGGCAGTCAGGCCACTGTCAAGACACTGACCCCGCAGGAAATCAAGAATATCGGCTTTGGCATGATTCTGGCAAACACCTACCACCTCTACCTCCGCCCCGGCATTCCCGTTATAAAAGAGCTGGGTGGACTGCACCGCTTCATGGGTTGGGATGGGGCCATCCTTACCGATAGCGGCGGCTACCAGATTTTCAGCCTGGCCGGCTTGCGGCAGATTAGCGATGAAGGGGTTACCTTCCGCTCTCACATCGACGGTAGTCAGCACTTTATCACGCCGGAGCTGGCAATACAGTTCCAGGAAGCGCTGGGCGCCGATATAATCATGGTTCTGGACGAGTGCCCGCCTGTCTCTGCCGATTTTAATAAGGTCAGGAGAGCGATGAACCGCACCCATCTCTGGGCAGCAAGGTGCCGGCAGGCTCGAAAAAGCAGGCGTCAGGCGTTGTATGCCATCGTGCAGGGGGGCGTCTTCCCCGAGCTGAGGCGTCAGTCCGCCGAATATCTTACCTCACTGGATTTCCCCGGCTACGCCATCGGAGGCTTGAGTCTGGGCGAGCCCAAGGAGGTCACCTGGAGCATCACAGAGGAAGCGATAGCTTTGCTACCAGAGGGTAAGCCGCGCTACCTGATGGGCGTCGGCTCTCCGGAGGACATTATCGAGGCGGTAGCCAGGGGCATAGATATGTTCGATAGCGCCCTGCCCACCCGCGTTGCCCGCCACGGGGCTTTATATACCGCCATGGGGCGGGTCAATATAGTCAACAGCAGCTATAAAAAGATGGCAGAGCCCCTTGCCCCCGATTGCGCCTGCTACACCTGTAAAAACTTCTCGGCGGCATATTTACACCACCTCTTCAGATGCAACGAGCTGCTGGCTTACCGCCTGGCGACCATCCATAACCTGAGCTTTATGAGCAAACTTATGCGTGATATAAGAGAGGCTATCCTTAACGATGCTTTTAACTCTTTCAAGGAAGATTTTTTAAAGAACTATAAGCCCACCGATGAGCAAGCGCGTTTAGAGCAGAAGCAGAAGTGGCTCAGGGCGTGCCATAACTCAGAATAATTATACTTCTAAATCCTCCCCCTTAATCCCCCTCTCCTTGTGAAGGAGAGGGGGAGACTAGAGTGGAGGGGCTAACCTTCTCCAAAACTCCTGCTATTTATCTCGTATTATGCTCCCTCTTAAACTCCACTTTACAATCTCTGCTTTTTTGGGCTATCCTAAATCAAGCTTTATCGTTATCTATATCGGAACTATTTGTCTGTTGGAGGTGAGGTATGAAAAGACTGGTTTTTATATTGGCTATATTGCTTGTCTTTATTCCTGTTCTGGCAGGGTGCGGTTCTACTCCGCCTTTTGAAGATGTTGACTGGGTGATGGAAGCGTACGGCGAGCCGGGGAATCTGGAGACCGCATTGCCCAATGTTGAGGTTACACTATTCTTCGATAGCGCCAAGAGAGAGTTTATCGGTTATACCGGTATTAATACCTACTTCGGCACGTATCAATTGAATGACAGCGAAATCTCTTTTCCTGAGGGGGTTGCTTTGACTGCACTTAAGGGTAATGATGAAGTGCAACAACAGGAAGAAGAGTATGTGGGGATGTTTAGCGCCGCCGATAGCCTGGAGATAGTCGATGGTAAGCTGCGCCTCATCTGCGATGGCGAGCTGATTATCTACAACGAAAAGTAACGGATTTTTACCTATTAACGCTTTCCCGCGGTCTCCCTTGCTTAAAGGGCGGCGGGCGGAGATAGATAATAAAAAGAGAGACTACTATTTATAACAACCTCACCCCCTATAATCCCCCTCTCCTTATAAGGAGAGGGGGAAACTAGAATGGAGGAACTGCGTCCCTCTAAACCTCCCGCTTTTTTTAAACGCAAAGACCCTCTTAAACTCCAGCTTTTGTGGAATTTCTCCCCTTCCTTTGTCAAAGGAAGGGGGTCAGGGGGATGGATTTCCCTTAGTAACTCATTATCCAATGCCTGCTGGGCTACTATCCGCTTCAGCTCAAAGAGTCTTAGACCTGGCATTTTCCTCCTTCAGTGCTTTCAAACGTTTGAGCTCGGAGAGAGTCATCCCGCCATACTTGCTTTTCCAGCGATGGATGGTCGCCGGGGAAACCCCATGCTTCCGAGCGGCATCAACTACCGGACACCCAGCATCAACCTCTTGCAGAACCCGGAATATCTGCGCCTCTGAATACCTTCTTGTTTTCACTTATGCTTCCTCCTGTAGTTAATCCTTCTAGTGAAGGACAGGAGTCTCGCATTTAAAGTGGTCCTATTTTCGGGGGGCAGGCCAGGTCGACATATTAAAACCGTTCTATTGTATGCGTGGTAGAGCAAGGAATTGACACCCTGAACCTAAGTCAGGGTGTCACCAAAATCAACAAGCTAAACTGGCTTAAGCTCCCTTCGGATACCCAATCAAGGACATAATTCACTAGTCGTGCACTACTAGTGTTACCTGCCTGAGAGTTGTGGGGCCTTGGCTTAACAAAATGAGTATTTGTTGAATATTCTTGCCTGATAGCCAACCGTCCATTAGAATATTGCCTCCTCACGGGAGCGTTAATTGCAGGAGTATTCCTTTTGTGGTAT
>SDBU01000157.1_pt1 | contig 95262 bp, 119 predicted proteins | sample 2277071 | NCBI WGS metagenome assembly SDBU01 (sample SAMN10397929, study PRJNA504765) | marine sediment metagenome | isolation source: marine sediment core GS08_GC12, 126 cmbsf | place: Arctic Ocean: Gakkel Ridge, Loki's castle | collected 2008
AGTTGCGCATCTTCGATGGCTATGTGGCGGCGGTCAACCCCGACCTCCCCGGCTATGGTGAGAACGTCAGCGAGGTGGAGCTCCAAGACCCGGTGTTCCGGCTGCAAAAGCCAGCGGGCGTAATCGACAACAGGTTCCAGGCCGGAGACTTCTTATTGCACAGCAAGGTCAAGGCGGGTGGGCAAAAGCGGCTCCACGGCCACGAGATGGTCAAGTACATCCTGGAGGTAGTGCTGGGTGAGTATTGGGCAGACCTGCTCCGGGTGAGCCCCACCCTAACGAGCGCTGACCACTACGACCTCCTGCAGTACAAGATGTTGACCGACCCGCCATTCGGCAGCGGCTTCTTCTTCCCACCTCCGTGGGGGCAGGGCGCGATGGACTGGATGCAGCAGTTCGCTGAGGTGGACTTCGCGATCTTCTACTTCCGCCCACACCCAGACGGCGGCCTGAACCCGCCGGAGCCGAACTACGCGTACTACTACGATGTGGTCAGTGGCGCGGCCACGCCACTCCCCGACGCGATCATCAACGCGGACGATGTCAACCACCTCGTGAAGTCTGCCGGTTGGCGCCAGCGCCCAGAACGGGACTTCAACACCATCATCGTATGGGGGCGGCTGCCGCAGGACCAGGGCGACTACCGGGACATCATGCCCGCGCTTCCACAGATCAGTAGCATGCAGTACGTGGAGCCCGAGATCGGCGACGATTCCTACCCTGAACAGTCCCCGACGATCACATGGGAGCGGACCCTCATCAAAGAGGGTTCGCACTTCTGGCTCCCACGAATCGCCCGGAACGTGGCCAGGAACGTGGCGAGACTGCTCCGCGGCGTCGATCCCCGCAGCATCCCCATCGTAGTGCGAGGCGAGCCCTCGTACTGGTGGGGTGACAAGTTCACGTGGCCCGTGGACTCACCACAAACCGACAAGACGGTCATGGTGCCCGGGGACGTGTTCCGTGCCATGCGCGTGAAGCACAGTTTTGACTTTGGCGAGCAGAAGAGCTGGTTTACGACACTCTCCTGCGTCCCGGAGGTGGAACCGTAATATGTTGATGCGTGAGGACATGTTCCGCGAATTGGTGGAGGGGACGGTGCAGAAGGCCATCCGGGCGGCCACGCCAACTGAACTCGCGATGCAAGAGCGGATCGCGCGCGGCCGGTCGGACGTCCAGGCCGCGAATGGGCAGTTCAAGGACGGCGTGTTCACAAGTCACTTCATCCTCGGCGAGACAGAGTTGGCGGTCTAAATGGACAACGGCTACGATCAGTTACTGACCAACTACATCCTCGGCGATTCGCTTCCTCCCGCCCAGGTGAACTCGTCCGCCCTGATCCTCAACGCCCAGTTGCACGGCGCATTAGAGGGCATCGGCGAGGGCTTGATCTCCGGCGGCGTGGTGACGGCCGCCGCAGGCCTCGCAGTGGACGTGAGTGCCCTCAAGGCCGCCGTGGCCACGGTATTGCTCAAGATCTACATCGAGACACTCGCATCGACAGAGGTAGACGAACTGCCTGCCAGTGACACGAGCTACATCCACGCTGGCGTTCTGTTCCCGGCGATCGCGGGCGACCCCGACTCTCGAGAGACTGCAGTTGTCGATCTGTTTTGGGACGCCTCTGACGACGTAGCCGACGCCATCGTGCTCTATGAGGTGGTCACTGACGGCAGCGGCGTCACGGCTGTCACCGACCTCCGCGTCTGGACCACGCCCCAGACGGCCCTCAACCTCGCCGAGGCCAATGTCATTGACATCACGGCAATAGAGGCCGCCATCGGCAGCGACTACTTCGGCGGCAGCCCCCCCGCGTCGAGCCTGGACACACGGGTAGACGCATTGGAGGGCGGCGGTGGTGGTGGCGCAACGTACTGGGGCGCGATGGAGAAGGAACTGGGGGATGCCACCACGCCCGGGACGGAGATGGACAGCAAGGACGCGGCCGCGGTGGCCGCCCACATTGCGGCAGAGCACCAGGCGGGCGGCGCCGGTGACGGGGAGACGCTTGAGATCCCGGAAGTGTGGGACGTGGACGCCGTCAATCAGGCGTTGCATTTGCTCAAGATCACCCGCTCGGTAGATCCCGACCTACCTGAGAACCAGATCAGCGCCGTGACTATCGTCTGGGGTGTGTGGGGCGACGGTACCGGCAGCACCCCCGACGCCGTAGACCGTGTCAATTCGACCTGGTTGCCCGCGTAGGACCACACCCAGAGCCCGTGAGCCTGCCGTACTGGCTCGCAATGCACTATGGCACAATGACCCGCCCCAGGCCATGAATGACGCCCAGGGGCGTTCCTGTGACCGGGAGGAGCAAATCTGTGGCCGGATGGCTGCTCGGATACGAATACCGCATGCCGGTTGAGATCAACCCGTCGAAGATCCCGGAGCTGCTCGACGACTGGGTGCTGTGCCTCACAGAGGTCGGCATGCCCGCAGGCTTCTTCTCCGGATTGGAGCACACTGACGGCCGCGACATCCGGTGGACGTCAGCAGACGGCGTGACGCTGCTGAATCACGATCTCGTGGCGGTTAGCGTGGGCGGCGCGACTGTGGAGATGCACGGCAAGCTCCCTGCGGTGTCACCCACGCTCGCAAACCCCACCATCGCTTACATCTACTTCGGCAACGCGGACGCCGTCATGCCCACCGCGGCCTCCCAGCAGGCGGTGTGGGCGAACGGCTACGCGGCTGTCTACCACCTCGGCGAGGCGGCGGGCGACCTCATCGACGCCACGAGTAACGGCCTCGACCTCACGAACAACGGCGGTGACTACGGCACGGCCGGCCAGATTGGCGATTCGCTGACGTTCGTCAACGGGAACACCGACTATGCAGAGCGGGATGCAGCCCCGTTCTCCGACTACCCGTTCACGATGGAGTGCCTGGTCCGTTCGCCAAACGATGCGGCCACGGGCATCCTGATGTGGGTGGGGGACAAGAATGTTGAGGACGTCCACTGGATGTTGTACCTGTCCAGCACCGGGGAGGTCGCTGCGCGGGCGCGCAACACCACGGCGCAGAATGCGATCTCGGCAGCGAATTACGACGACGACACCTGGCAGCACGTAGTCGCGGTGTTCGCGAACGACACATCCCGCAAGATCTACGTCAATGGCGTCGAGGAAGACGAGGACACCAACAGCGTCAGCGTGGCCGACATCGACAGGCTGGGCATTGGCGCCAATCTCAGGGCCACACGAGCAGGCTTCCACGAGGGCGAGATCGACGAGGCACGCTTCTCATCCGTTGCTCGTACTCTCGCCGAGATCACAGCATCATCCAACAACCAGCTTGACCCCGCTACATTCTACACCGTCGGGGCCATCGAGCAGCCGTCGATCGCCGACCACGAACTCGGTGGCTGGTCTGACATCATCGAGTTTGGCGGTGTGGTCTACCTGTCCCGCCAGAACGACCCAGTCACCGATACCCCGACCGGCGAGCGATACCCCGTACTCTGGCAGGTTGTCGATCTGGGCGGCGAGCCCGCCGGCAATATCGGGGAACTCCCGATCTGCGCAGTGCCGACGACGGACGCGACAGACGTCACGATAGATGCGGGCGCAGTGGCCATCGACGCTATGGTTGCCGACGGTGACTACCTCCACGCTGCCGGGTGGCGCGAGGAGGGCACGACGAGCTATCTGGCCTTCTGGACCTACGACGGCAGTGACTGGACGCTTGATGGCCAGTTGCAGCGTGCGCGCGGCCAGCTCTACGGCCTGCAGGTCATGCCGTGGGGGCTGGTGGCCTCGGGCCCTGCTGGCATCTACGTCGCGCGGGGCGCCGGGGTGGCCCGCGACGACACCGGCACTCTGCTGTCGCGCGGGTCATTCGCGGCAGCCCCAGCAGCAGGGGCTGGCCTGAGCACACTTGGGGAGCCACACGCCATTGGGGCGCGCGCGCTGATTCCCGATGTGCGGGGTGGCGTCTGGACGAGCGATGGTGATGGTGTGTGGGCACACTACGGCGATGCGTACGTGGGCGAGCCGTTCTCGGCCATGTACCGCGGAGACATCTGGCGGCTGTCTGGCGCAAGCGAGCCGGAGTTTGGGGCGGCCGACAGTCAGGAGCTCGTGAGACTGACAGACGCGGGCAGCGTGCAGCCGGTCGCCGCCTGGCTCAAGACCACGGCAATCTACGAGGTGCCGGCCAGGATTCGCCAGGGCATTGTGCTGTTCGGCACTGACATGATTGGCAGCAGTACATCGCGGGAGATCGAGGGCCGCGTGACAGTGATGGAGCGCAACAAGCTCCTGTTCCACTCAGCGATCGACTACCAGGTCTACCGGGCCCGCAGCGGTGTGGACATGCTTGCGCTCGCGTTCGACCCACCGGCCCCCAACTACGACTTCGACAGCAACGGCCAGTTGACCCACGCCTGGCGTAAGGCCAAGTTCCAGGGCGGGGTTCACAGGGGGGTATTCTACCCGCCCGTAGCCCTGCGCACGTCCCCCGACCCCGCGATATGGGGCATCACATTGGAATGGGCCGACGGCAACGGCCTCAACCGGCCGCAGGTGGACAGCATCACGCTCGAGTGGGCGGACGGGGATGGCGATAACCGGCCCCGGGTGGATGCGATCACGCTTGAGTGGGCGCGCGACGACAGCCCCGACGTCGGGGGCGGTGACACCATCCTCTACGTCGAGGATTATGACCCCGTGCCTGCAGTAGCCGTGCGGATCATCTCGAGCGGCCGCCTGGCAGACAACGAGGACCTGTGGGCACTCGTGCGTGCGGACAGGGAGGACGTGCCTGTCGATGACTGGCCCTCCTACCAGGTGGTCAACTTCGGCGCCACCGTCGAGCTGGAGCGGCCCGGCCGGCACATCCGCGTCGCGATCATCAAGCCGAATGGCATGACCGACGACCCCGACATCCACATCCAGTTACAGCGCGAGGAGTTATAGCATGCCGTCAGCGACCTGGACTACGCAGGCAGAGCTTGAGTTGTGGACGTGGGCGAACGAGGACACATCGGCCACGCCGGGGAGCGTGCTGGTCGAGGCCGGGCAAGTCCTCGCCACCGGAACATCGCCCAACTACGAGGCGGCGGCCTGGACGGAATGGCGTGCGGTGCGGATCCCGTGCAACAGGCCCGCAGGCACGATGGTCCAATTCCGCTTCAAGGTCAACGCGGCAGAGGGCGGCCTGGGGGCGGCTAACTACTCCGACTGGCTCGACGGCATCGACGACGACGGTGTGCTGCTCTGCGACCTGGCTACGTGGTGCGACAACAACGCGGCGTGGGATGTAGGCCCGTGGATCGTTCTGCAGGTCCGCCTGCGTACCAGCTAAGGAGGACGCTCTCGTGGCAAACTGGACAGTCGCAGGCGCAGGTGACAACGACCACAACGGCGTCTACGTCGAGGTCGGCACGTGGGAGGACAAGGCGTGTTACTACTACTCGACTGGCGACAAGTGGCTCTATTGGGCCGCTGACGCTGGAGCTTGGGCGTTGGCGGGTGGCCTTGGCGTGGATGGCCCCTCGACTGCCTACCAAGGCAATGGCGGGGCGACGCTACCCGATAACCCGTGGAGTGCTGTTACGGCCGCTGGACCCGCGCCCACGGTGGCATCGGGTGGTACTCCGGCTGCCCCTAATGAGATCACGGTGACTGTCGAGATTACTAGTCATACAGAGGGCGATCACATCTCTGGGATCGTCGAGTATGAGGCCACTATCACCGTAGATCAGCCGGTTGTCCTGCATGTGAACAGAACCGACGTGGAGGGGTCGGTGGTTGTGTTCAGTACGCAGGATGTGGTGTTCAGTGCTACCAGTCTCGCACAGGATCTGGTGTTCACGGAGGATCTGCGCGAATACCTTCGCCCGGGAGAGACTGAGCGTTCACACGGGTTCTCGGTCAATGTCTGGGGCGATTATAGCGGGTTGATTGTCTTCAGCGATGCGTCGGAACCCCACGATGGCGTCAACGGACTGGTTGTCGAGGCACCTGCTGGCGAGTACCTCACCGATGCGCCGGTTGTCTATATCACCGCACCGGCTAACGGGGCCGAAGTCAGCGGCACTGTCACCGTGGCAGCCTGGGCCGAGTCGCCTAGCCAGGAGTCACCTGATGCGATCCAGTCCATAGAGCTTCAGATCGACGGGGACATGCTGCAAGCGTGGCCCTTCAACTTCCGTGGTGCCAATGTGGCGTATGACCTCGACACTACCCAGTACGACGACGGGAATCATACGCTCACCGTCATCGCGACGGACGGGTTCGGTCAAACGGGATCGGCGACCGTGATCGTCGTCATCGACAATGTGGCACCGGGCGACACCACGGACCCGGTTGTCACCATCATTGCGCCGGCCGATGGGGCGAGCGTGACACGGACCATCGCGGTAGAGGCTACCATCGTCGATGCGGGTGGTGTAGACCACGCCATCTGCTACGTGGACGGGGCCTCGCAGGGGCAGCTTGACGCCTCCAATACCAGCGGCACCTGGACATGGTACATCGACTCCACAGGCTGGACCAATGCCACCCGCACGATCACGGTGACGGCCTGGGACACATCAGACAACACCGGCAGCGACGAGATCGACTTGGTATTCGCCAACACCCTCCCAGACCAGACGAAGGTGCTGTATACCGAACAAGTGCCCGATGGTGGGATCGACATTGACTTCCGCAGCGGGGCCTTTTTGATCGGAATAGCGGTGCCTGCCATCAACCCCGACGACCTGCCGACGGACGCTGCCCAACAGTGCAACCTCAATGTGTTCGCCCACGTCCCGGGCGATTCGGTGGACCTCGAGGAATACCAGCTCATCACGCCGTTCCGGAGCCACAGGTTTGCGGTCTCGGGCGCTACGATCAGATGGGCCCTGCAGTGCGTCCCGCGCGTGGTGTGGTCGGAGTGGCTGACCGGCAGCACGGCCTGTCTGCGCCTGGGCGAGTTGGACAACGGGAACGTCATCGGGCTCTGCACGGGCGCCGCGGCGCTTGTTGAGATCAGTGGAGGGACGCTCGTGGAGTTCGCGGATCTGAGTGGCCTGTCCCCGGCGCCGTCGGACATGGTGGCCGTGGATGGCAAGGTGCTCGTGGCGTACGGCGATGAGATTGCCGTCTACGATCAGGACACCGGCGACCTGGAGTTCCAGATCACGTTCACGGAGACCGTAGACACGATCAACCACATGGTGTTGGGTGCCAACGATGCCGTCTACATCGCTTGCACGATGGACGATACCAGCGGTGCAATCTACAGTTGGTCCTACCCAGCGTTCACGGAGATCGCGACGCACACGGTAGGCGTGAACCGCCTCCTGTTCACGGGCGTGGAGCTCTACTCCGGCGACGTAAGCGGCGTGGTGCATCTCGTGAGTGGTGGGGCCCTGGTCGAGGAGTACGACACATCGGAGACGGCGATCACCGCCCTGGGCTATAACGGGGAGACGCTGTACGCGGGCGCGAGTGCTGCGGGCAAGATGTTCCGCAGGGTCTCCACCTGGTCCGAGGTCGCCGATCTGACCTGGACCCAGGCCAACACCATCGCTGCATTCCAGGGATGGACCTATCTGGGCGGCACCGACGATGAGCTCTGGCGTGAGTACCCAGCCAGCGACCCCGTACGCATCACGGGAGCGTTCGGCCAGCCGTTCACTCTCGCAGACGCGACTGCCATCAACGACCTGTTCACAACCACGGACGACGAGGGCAACGTGGCGCTCTGGCTCGCCACGAGCCATGGTGCCGACGCACGCATCTACCGGCTGGAACTGGGTCCCGCGGGCGACGTAGTCTGTGGGCCTGAGCCTCCCGACGTCGTCTTCAAGATATTGAGGGATCTGAGCTAATGGCAATCGCACCCAAATGGCTTCGGCGGACACGCGGCAACGCGCTGGCAACAGTCACGAGTACCATCGACATCGACCTCATCGGAGCCAGTCCTGGCGACTCTGTGACGTTTGAGGTTGACCACAGCGCAATCGCGGTCGAGGGCGAGGCGAGCATCTTCGGCCAGTTCGCCGACAACCCGATGCCGGTGTTCGACGCAGAGGGAGCCTACAGGATCGAGCCGGTGCTCGACGGCACCGACGGCACCAAGTTCCGGGCCATCTGCTACTACACCGGCGATCCGGAGGTCATCGAGGGTTTCGGGGACGAGTACGGCAGCGGCAGCCCCCCCGAGGAGATCACGCTGACGTGGACCCGGATTGGAGTGTTGACCGATGCTGCGGGCTAGAGGGCAGGGTGTAAAGATGATCCACAGCACCGTCGGGACCCGGCGCGTGCAGCAGTCCACAGTGCCCGATGCTCCCAACGCATCGGACGCCATCATGGCCTACGCTAGGCGGCGCATTGCGGAGACGGGCCGGCTGGTAGTCATGCACTCGTGGGCTGGGTGGGATGCCGGCGGTGGCGCGCAACGACCGCAACAGATCGCCCAGGCGCTTGTGCCGGACGCGTGTGTCGTGTTCTGCGCTGCGTTCCACAACGAGGACGTCGTGGCTCCGATTGACCGGCCTATTCTGCAGACACCCGGGCAATGGCACCGCTGGGTGGACATTGCCGCGCCGGTGCGCATCGCCTACACGGCGTGGCCCAACGACGACGCCCTTGAGATGATGACGGCGATGGGGCCAGCCGCCTTCACCGTCGTTGACATCATCGACGCGTGGGACGGGATTGACCTGAACGCAACGTGGTACAGGGCGGAGGTCGAGGAGGCCATTGTGCGCCAGGCCGACCTCGTGGTGGCGACGGCGCAGCCACTGGTGGAGCGTGCGGACGGATACGGTCCCCAGCAACCGGCGCGGCTCCTGCGGAACTCGAGCTGCCTCGGCGGATACGACCGGGCGGAAGGGCCGCCAACCGTGGACTGCGTGTACGCGGGGCACTTGAGGAACACATGGATCGACTGGAAGCTCATCGAGAAGCTGGCAGCCGACCACACGGTGCGCATCATCGGCTGGGCGCCGGATCCACTGCCATTCGAGCATCCGAACATCGAGTGGGTCACTCAAGTGGCCTACCACGAGCTGATGCCCCTGCTGAGTTCGGCGAGGGTTGGCATCATACCGTTCAAGAAGTCTCTGATGATGGACGCGGTTGACCCTATCAAGGTCTACGACTACGCCCTGGCCGGGCTGCCGACTGTGGCGGGCTACCTGCCGGAACTCAAGGGCCGGTCCCATGTGGCGTTGAGCAAGACCGACCGTGGCTTCATAAATAGCGTGGAGGGGCTACTGGCCGCCGAGCCCGACCGGGCGAAGATCGCGGCAGACGGGCAGGCAGACCGACGGGAGGTGCGCGCTGGGCAGCTCATCACGATGATCGGGGACGACTGGCAGCCGAAGCGCGTCGTGGCCGTGAGGCCGCGCGCCGTGGACCCCACTGAGCCAGAATGGCACCCGCCGCAACAGGACTGGCCGGGTTGCTCGAAGCGTGTCGCATGGCTCTTCGCCAATACGTGTCGGGCGCACTGCCCATACTGCGGGGTCCACGACTGGTTCCGGGAGCGTACTATGGCACTGGGGGCTAGATGGTGGACTGACGAGCAGGCCATCCTCGCCTGGGAGCAGGCGCACACCGACCACGGGCCACTGGTGGTGGAGATGTCTGGGCTTGAGGCGAGCGACCAGCCCGAACTCATCGGGGCAGTCGTGCGGATCGGCCACAAGGCGCTTCTCTCAACGAATCTGGGCATGGACCTCGAGCGCTGGTGCGCCGCCGTGCCCACGGCCGGCGTAGAACTGGCCACGAGCTTCCATCCGGCGTTCTGGGAAATGGACATCGACGCATACCTGGCGAAGGTCTCTGCGGTCCAGGAGGCGGGCTATCATGTATCGGGCGCATCCATTGTCGCGCACCCGATGTACTGGGGCCGCATCCAGGGCTGGGTTGACACCCTGAGGACCTACGGCCTCTACACGACCCTGCACCCACTGCAGGGGAAGTACAAAGACAAGGTCTACCCGCAGGCGTTCACGGACGAGGAGCGCGTGCTATTGGCACAGAATGTGAGCGAGACCAAGCAGAAGTTTGCATTGGACTGGACAAGGAGCGACACTCTCTGCGCCGCCGGCTGGATGTACGTTCAGGTTGGGCTGGATGGGGCGGTGACGCGCTGCATCCAGAATCTAAAGCAGACATCTGAGAACTTCTTTCGTGGGCCACTCACATTCACATCTGGGCCTGAGTGGTGCGAGGGCCTGTTGTGCGCCTGTGAGCAATACTGGCCCTATCACATCCCCGAGGGGGCCGCGATATGCCCGGAGTAAGTGTCGATGAGCTACTGGCCCGGGACTGGCTGTTCGTTGGCGGGATGCCGAGATCCGGCACGGCTCTCTGCCAGCACCTATTGAACCTGCACCCCGATTGCCACATCATCGGAGAGCGCAGTCTGGAGATCGGTCTGTTGCAGGCATTCCGCCCGGGGATCAACCCGAGGTACGTCACGGCCACATTCAGCAACCTATTCGGCGAAGCGGTCAGTTTTGCCTGGGATATGTCCCGTATCTGCATGGACCCAGAAGAGGGCGATGCGCTCGACTGGGTGCGACGCATGATGGCCGGCGCTCGCAGTCGGTACCCGGGCGCTCTGGTCTGGGGAGGGTGCAACAACACGTATGGCGGCCACTGGCAGCAACTGCGGGAGCTGTTCCCGGAGTGCAAGATCCTCGTCATGGACCGGGACGTGGATGAGGTGGTCGACTCGGTGCTCAGGCAGGATTGGTGGGTGCAGGACCCATGCCCACCGGAGACAGAGCCGGATCGGCGGGAGCAGTGGTTTACACGTCGCAGGCGTTCAACGCGCGAGGCAGTGCGCGAGGTGCGAGGGCTCATGGAGCCCTGCCCGGGCGCCAAGTGGCTCCAACTCGCCGAACTCAACGCGCACCCACGCAGGGAGATCGCATCCCTGCTGACCTGGGCGGGCCTGGACGTAGGCACCTACCCGTGGGACACCGCTATGGAGCGCTTTGTGCCGGGCGCACGCATCAACTAGGAGAGTGCTATGCCGATCCAAGACAAGACAGACGCGGAACTTGGCCTGTTCGACGCCACGCGCGACGTTCAGAGCGCCCGCAACACCATCCAGGTGAAGATGAAGGCGCAACTCATCGCGCTCAAGGACACCGTTGACGGTGCCATCGCTACGGCCATCGAGGCTGTTGCGGAGGCCCCCGACCTGGACACTCCCCACAACCAAGCCAAGGGCGCCGAGTGGGTCGCGTTCCGGAACAAGGTCCAGGGCGGCATCAACGCGTGGGACACATTCTTCAGCACGTAGCCCATCGCCATCTGTAGCACATGCCTGAGCCCGCCCATGTGGCGGGCTCTTTGATTCGAGAGGCGTACAAAAGTGAGAGGAGGTGGTCGCATTGATCGGCTGGGTACCAGGGTACCGCGCGCGCATCCCCGTGGAGACCAACGACGCACAGGTCCCCGGGGCGTTGACGAATTGGCCATTCTACGTCTCTGGGGCTGGCTTCCCCATCGGCTTCTGGGACAGCGTAGCGTTCGACGACGGTAGAGACATCCTCTGGACGCTATCGGATGGTGTGACCGTCATCAAGCACGAACTCGTGTTATTCGACCGTGTCGGCCAGACGATGGAGATGCACGTCAGACTGCCATCTGTCGCATCGGCGAGCCCGACACCGGCCTACTGCTACGTCGGCAATCGGTTCGCGACAATGCCCTCGGCGGCCGACCAGCAGGACGTATGGAGCAACGGCCACGAGGCCGTGTACCATCTGGAGGAGGAGACAGCAGGGGCAGTGGGCGGCGACGACTACGCAGACAGCTCGGGCAACGGTAACCAGGGGCTCGACTATGCGAGCGCTACGGGCCAGACGGGGCAGATTGGCGCGGGCCAGCAGTTCGATGGCGCGGACGACTACATAGAGATGGAGACATTCCAGTCGGTATTCCGAGATGACTTCTCGTTGGAGTTCTGGGTCCGCCCGGCAGATGGGCAACCCGGTAGTGTAGAGATCCCTATCGGCACGCGGGACACCGGGAACAATGACGTGGTGTGGGTGACGATTGAGTTGGATGGTAAGATCAAGTTCGTCTACGAATCCGACGGGGACCTGGCGAAGGCGCTGACGAACGCCGCCGTGTTCGCGAACGGGCAGGAGACGTGGCACCATGTGGCATGCGTGGCCGATGCCGGCGTGGGTGGCGTGGGTGGCCTCGTTGTGTACGTCAATGGCGCCCTCAAGGCACTGGACGCTGTCGATAACGGCGACACGTCGGCGCCGCTTACGTTTGCCGACTACACGTCTGGCCGGGAGTTATGGATCGGGGCACGCAACAACCAAGGGGTGTCGTCACACGAGTTTGCGGGCGAACTGGACGAGGTCCGCATCTCTTCGGCGGCCCGCACGGCCGATGAGATCGAGGCCGCCTTCAACAACCAGAACAGCCCATCGACGTTCTACACCGTCTCGCCCGTCGAGGCGATGCCGTTGAGCGGAGCGTACCCACGCCGCGCCTGATCTGAGACACAGACACGCATAGGACGTACCAGTAGAGAGGGCCCGCCGATCATGGCGGGCTCTTTCCTTTTGGAGGGGACTATGCCACGCAGCCCAGAGCAGATCGTAGCCGCCCTGACGGCCGCAGACGACCCGTTGCAGGCCCTGCGCGAACTGTTCATCACCACACCACAGGACGCGATGGCAGCACGGGACCATTGTGGGGGAGCGACCACCCTGGCCCGCGAGATCGGTCTCCACGGCGAGACGGCCACACGCTACGCGCGCAAGATCTTCGCCCCCCCTCGCACCAACCGCGAGGTGGTCACGCGCTCACACGATGACCTCGCGGGCCACCTGCTTACATACCTGGGGTGGCACCGGAACAGGAGTACGCCGTTCCCCCCCGAGGCATTGGCGGCCACGTTCGACTGTACCGTGCCGGAGATCCGGGTGGCGGTGGAGATGCTGCGGGAGCAGGGCATCTGCGTCATGGAATTCGAGGGTTCAGACCTGTTCACGATCCCGCGAACACTGCCGGAGCCCCACTCCCCCATCTCGATCAACTTCACAGGGGACCGCGTGGTAGCGGGATGGGTCAGCGACACGCACTTCGGGAGCGTCTGGGCCGCGGAGGACTTCCTGGGCGCCGCATACGGGAGGTTCGAGGCCGTTGGCGTGCAGATCGTATTCCACATCGGCGACATGATGGAGGGGCCAGCCGGCCGTGGGTACCCCGGCCACGCCAACGACGTCAAACCGGGGTGTGCGGACTGGCGGGGGCAGGTGCAGTACACGCACGAGCGGTACCCGTCGATCCTGGGCGTCACGACCCACTTCATCGAATCCGCGACGAGCCACGAAGGGTGGGAGTGGAAGAACAGCCCGGGCCGCAGTATGGGCCACATCCTGGCTAACGGGGTCGAGCTTCCATCGCACATGGTCAACGACCACGAGGTGCCCGGGTTCACATTGCCCGGGCGTGACGACCTTAACTTCCTCGGCCACGACCGCCGGACCATCGGCATCGGGCCGGAAGAGAAGACCACCGTGATGCTGCTGCACCCGGGGGGCGCATCGAGTAAATACCCCGAGAAGAAGTTGGCGGAGTACATCGAGGGCCTCGACGACAAGCAACTCCCCCACATCCTCGCGATGGGGCACCTGCACAGGTTCGCCCACATTGACTCCGACGTACTGGGCCTCATGGTCCCATCCTGCCAGTTCGACACACCTCTGTTCCAGCGGTCCGTCTCCAACTCGAACGTCGGCGCCATCATCACCGAACTGGAGCTCGACACCGGCGGCGACATCCTCAGCTACCAGTTGGAGGTGCTGCGCCATCCCATCCGAGACTGAGGCAGGAGTGTGGACAGGGCCCAGGCCAGCGCGTACCCCGCGTGTGAAGACCGGTTGTGGCTGGATCTACGTCATTGTCGTTCGTGACCCCGAGACCAGTGATGTGAGCAACGTCTTCATCCACGCTGGGAAAGAGGGGGGTTGTGCAAGCGCCCAAGGGGAATCGGCCTGTAGGCTCATCACGAGGGCCATAGAGGCGGGCGACGACATCCAGGGGGTCGCCGACACACTCGCGGGCATCCACTGCAATAGGCCAGGCTACGAGAATGGCGACATCCTGGTAGGTAGTTGCGCCGACGCCATAGCACACGCGATCACGATGGACGCACTCGCGGAGGTGGCAGCATGAAGCAGGCTGCGTTACAGCACCTCCTGGACACCCTACGCGGCCTCAGTAGGCCGGCGCTCATGCCCCGGTCATTGGCGGCCATGTGCGCCGAGAGACTGGCCACCGGCGAGAGGAAGTTCGGGGATCGGTGGAAGGCCGACAACCTCGAACAAGCCACCATCGAGGAGATCGCCGACACGATCAACTACACCACGTTCGCCCGGTTGCGCGGGGCGAGCCGCATACTCATCTGGGCCATCCAGGCCACCGCTGGACTTCAGTACCGGCTGGCACGGCGGGCTCTACGCAATCTACCTGTCATGGGGGACCTATGAAGGCATTCCTTGGCTACATCCACAGCCTAGTCGGGAGCACGCTCGGCACCGTCGCGGCCATCACCGGTGGGGTCGTCGTCGAATGGTGGACAGCGGCGCCGGAGGCACTACAGAAGGTCGTCATCGGCGCGGGAATACTCACACTCGCCGACACGCTCCTGGGCACGATCAGGGCGTTCGCGCGCCCCGAGGGGTACGACAGCGCGAAGTTCGGCCGCGTGCTCACGAAGGCCCTTGTCTACATGGCGTCCCTGTTGGGTGCCTGCGGGATCGACTACGCGCTGGGGTTTGACGCAGGGGTGATGTTTGCGGTTGCTTTGCTCATTTGCTTCAGGGAGGCAACCTCAACGATGGAGAACTCGGCCGCGCTCGGATTCCCGTGGCCTGAAGCGATCTGTAAACGCCTGAGCAAGCTCCAGGATGAGCTTGACGGCGACAACCCAGACGAATGAGGTGATCCACGATGACGAGTGAGACGCTGGTGTCCGTTGGCCTGACGGTCGGCGCAGCCCTATTCCTGGCGGTACTTTGGACGCTGATGCGCTACCTGCGCACTGCCACGGCTGAGATCGAAGACGAGCGCAAGCGCGGGCTCGCGGAGATACTGGTACAGGCCGCCGAGAAGATCATCGGCGCAGGGCAAGGCGAAGACAAGTTCGACTGGGTCATCCGGTGGGCGAAGAAGTTGAACCTCCCGCTGACGACGGCCCACGTTGAGGCTGCTGTCCTGATGCTCCGGCAATCCGGCTGGGAGGAAGCCATCGAGGAGGGTGATTGATGCCTGTCTACCTCGACGGTACCCGTAGAGGACTACCCGCTCCGCTGCGGCGGAGTGGGCGTGTTGGCCCGCTACACATGCGGCATTGGTTCGGGGCCGCCTGCGTGACGGGTGCGCTGACAACTGCCACGCTCCCGATCATCGGACGTGCCTACCTACACAAGCGCGTCATCCCGGCCTACGAGGCGGTGCTGGATGCAGTCGCCAGTGCCGGGAAGGCCCACCTGGTGGACAGGGACGACTACGGCGGCACCTACAACTGCCGGAAGGTCCGTGGCGGATCGGTGCAGAGCCCCCACGCCTGGGGCGTGGCGATGGATCTCAACGTCCACCAGCTACTCATCGACGGCAGAGAGGTCACAAGCGGCCGGACCAACTACAAGTGCAGGCAGTCGGAGATCGCGCCGTCGTTGAAGGCGCTCTCGACGTACTTCCTGCAGTGGGGCTTCTCGTGGGGCGGCTGGTGGCGCCCGCGGTACACGGACCCCATGCACTTCGAGGCGACCGACATCACTGTGGCGCTGCTGGAGGGCAATGAAGTGGCCAATATGGAGGTCTGGGCGGAGCGCGTTGGCAAGGAGACCGGTTCTGGCGCTGGTACTGGCACGGAGCGGGAGTGGCAGTGTCGGGTCTGGAAGGACGGCAAGGACCCCCTCGGCGAGGGTATCGCGACCACCTGGTGGGACCACCCAACCAGTTCGGGGATCCCGGCTGACACCCCGGGCATGGTCGCCTGTGCGCTCCCGACCGGCAGGTGTGCGGCAACTCGCGGGAGCCCGTTCCCGAAGCTCCCGTGGCGTACGCTTGTCCGTGTCTACTACCCGAAGACCGGCAAGATCATCTACTGCCCCCTGATCGACGAGGGGCCCGCGTACCATGCCGAGGCCGGCACAGGTAAGCCCGGCGGCGCGATGATCGACCTGACGCCCCGTGCGAAGGACCTCCTGGGCTTCGAGGACGTCATGGTCAACGACACTGTCATAATGCGCATCCTGCCCGAGCAGGTGTGGCGTCCGGAGATGGCGAAGCACTACGCCCGGCTGTTCAGCAACGCGTGATAGGCACTCAAAGTGGCACACCACCCATCCTGTTTGCGACACTTCACAGACATAAAGCGCGTAAACAGGATGGGTCAGTCAAAGCCGAGACCCACCAGCCCCGTCCGTTCGAACCAGTATTTGGGCAGCTTATGCAAGTACACCGCATCCGTCCACGCCCCGTAGAATCGCAACTCCACCAACTCGTCCTCCCCCCTCCGCACCTCGATCCGGTTCCACACCACATGCAGGAGTTCCAACTTGCGCTCATGGTTGGCGCGCTTCGGTAGGCCAGCTCGGAAGACGCGCTTCGCCGACTGCTCCTTCGCAGACTGCGCCAACTCATTCTCCAGGTCAGCAGTGACGCGCGCCAGCTTCTTGACCAATGCACGGTTCTGCCGTTCGAGCATCTCCTGCGGCACAGCGTCGCGTCTCGCCGCCTCCAGGTTGTACTCGATCTCTGTGGTGAGCTGGGCGGCCGCCTCCTTCAGGGCGGCTGTCTCTTCCGTGTCTGGCTCGTCCATGTCATCCACGTCCAATGCGTCCACCACTCTCCGCGTAACCTCCCAGATGGTTGTGTCCACCTTCGGCCGCCGGACGTACATCTTGTGCGTCTGGGCCGCCAGCCCCGCCAATCGCTGTCTGTCGCACTGGTAGTGGCCGGCCGTGTGCGAGATCATCTTGCCACCACAATGCCCGCAGCGCAGTATGCCGCAGAACGTGTGGGTGCGGCTCTTTGGGTGAATATGGGCGACGGCGGCGAACTTCGCCTGGGCCCGCCGGAATACGCGATGGGAGATGATCGGCTCGTGGATGGCGTCGATCACGTCCCCGCGGTGTCGCATCATACCTATATAGAAGGGGTTCGTCAGAATCTTCTTGATCGCACTGGTGCCCCACTGGCGGCCGTTCGGATGAGGCCGCTTACTGTCTGCCCAGCGCCGTATGTCCATCAGGCTCATCCCGCCATTCAACAGCGAGTACAGCTTGCGGACGAAGTCCGCGGCGTTCTCGTCTACGGTTGGCGGCTGAAGATGTCCCTCTGTCGGGACGTAGCCGATCGGGAGCTTCCCGTGGTAGAGGCCACGCTCCGCCCGTACCTCCTGTGCGGCTATCACGTTCTCGCGAAGGATCGAGATGTAGAACTCGTTGAATGCCCCCATGATGTGGAGCATGAGGCGGCCAGCAGCGCCACTCATGTCGATGTGCTCTGTCACACTGGCCAGGCCGACCTGTGAGTCGCAGAGGTCGTCAACCACGCCTGAGAAGTCGCGAAGGGAGCGGGAGAGGCGGTCGAGGCGCCAGACGACCAGTACATCGAACTCGGAGATCCGGGAGAGCAGCTCCTGGAGCGCGGGTCTGGCCAGGCTACTCGCCGAGATGCCCTGGTCGCTGAAGACCTCGACGGTCTCTGCGCGGAGGCGCTCGGCTTCAGTCCGGCAGGCATTCTCCTGGGCCTCCAGGGAGAGGCCCTCCCTTGCCTGCTCTTCCGTGCTGACGCGGGTGTAGATGGCGGCGCGCATGGCGGGGTGTTCGCCGGGGGTGTGGCAGTCACCTGTGGGGCGTCACGCGACAGCGCTTGACAAACGTGTTTGCGTGTGGTAGAATACGGGTATACTCAGAGTAGGACGCAGAACACGCCGCAGGAGGCGAGACAGATGCAGGCAACAGAGATCAGACTCGTGACAGAACTCGATCAAGCGATCTCCCGCGGGGATAGGGATGCGTGGGCAGTTCCTGTCGCGCAGGAACCAACACGGGCCAATCTGGCGCTGGCAATGGACACGGCAGACCACCGGCGGATCTCCCTGGGCGGGGTGTATGGGGGCATTGGCTGCGGAGAGACACACGTCGAGATCGACACAGATGACGGCGACACGCTGACCGTCGTTGCCACCGACCAGGACGAGCCTGTATTGGATACCCACGCGGAGATCGGGTACTTCGACGCATCAGGCGCCATGCCCGAGACGGGAGAGTTGGATCGGGACGAGTTGAGCGAGATCACTGGTAGCGTGTGGGACGGAAACAACCACGTCGAGTTCGTACCCGTGAGGGCGCAGGACTATTGCGAGGACGAGGACAGCGAGACAGAACCCTGGGGTACAATCCACTACGGGTTCGACGGCCAGAACCGCTACATCGCCAATACAACTGTTCGCGATGGCTGGGTGCTACTGGGATGGGACGACTGTGGTGGATACGACGGCAACTCGGCCAGCGCACTGAATCAGGCGCAGTTCGATGCGCTCTGGGAGATGCGGTGTATACGAGGGAGGGGAGTTGGCCTGCCCGACTGCATCGAGGAGTTCGCCGAGGATGCCTCAGATGCCAGGGCGCTGTTCTGTCGGGGCGATGACGTGGCGCGAGTCAAGCAGATAGTCGATGGGCAGATCGAGGCCTGACCCTCGGAACGCGCCTCCCACGGGAGGCGCGTTCGGACGGACAGGGTACACCACAAGGAGGACGCAGATGCCCGACTATATCGTAGAGGGACCGCGAGACGAAGACGGCGACCGGCAATTCGTAGGGGAAGACGGACTCACACCCGACGTGCTAGACGCACGCATATTCCACACGATCAAAGAGGCGAAGCTCGAGCGCATCGACACAGACTACCACGCCCGCAAACTCGGGCGCGGACGTGGCACGTCAAGCGTAGCCGAGTTCAACGTGTACTCTCTCGACCCCATCAAGACTTACTACATTAGCCGCAGCGCCCTTGCGGTGAGGTGACCTTCGGAAGGTGGCCCCGGCGACGGGGCCATACCCGGACGGCCAGACAACACACCACTGTGAGAGGTGAGACATGCCAAAGATGCAGGTACTCGATCAAGCCGCACAGCCAGGAGCATACGACTACGAGCTCCGCGTTGCTCTACTCAAAGGCACCAAACACCACTATCTGGAGACAAGCGGGTTTGTGTGGGGCATCAACGACAACCCAAACGAGGGTGGCCGGAAGACCACGCGGGTTCGACTGACGCCAAACGGGATCAAATGGGTCACGACGGCCTTTCGCATGTTGCGCGCGGCAGATGCCAACGAAGGGTTGGCCTGCGCGGCCCAGATGGAGCCGCACTCCTCGTGTGCCGAATGCTTCCCGTTCACGGCGGCCGACATTGCAGACGCACCCGACTTCGCGTTTGATGGCTGAGAGGAGATCCAGATGCCTACCTACCGCATCTACCCGACAACCTACTCAGACGCGCCGGCCGTTGACGACGAAGACGAGTGGCCCTGGGCGCTGACGCTGGAGCTCCAGGCCGCAGTGGACGCGATCATACCAGGAGGCGAGGCAGATGCAGGAAGCACAGAGAACCGTCAATGAGTACATAGCCGCGGAGGGCTTGACTGTCGAGCACACCGACGACTGCCCCGAGACAACGGCCGAGATCACGCCACCGTGGACATCGACAGCCCGAACGGTCGTCTCGGCCCCGACTGGTGAGGTCGTGTTCGCGATCACCACCAGGACATTCTGGGGTCGAGGGGATGGCCGGCAGGACGGCCACCGCATAGAGGATGGGATCGACGAGTGGGAGGACAAGCAGACGGACGTGCAGGGCACGAGTTGCGAGTTGGAGGGGGTCATCCCTGCCTCGATCCTGGATGCGGCTGAGGCCTGGCGCGACGGCATGGGTGCGCGGCGTGCCGTGGATCTGCTCTGTCGAGGGCGCATGGCGGCAGTCGCACAACGAGGAGTGACCAGTGATGCCCCAGCCCCGCAAGCCGCGGACTGACGACAAACCACGGGTCGGCTTCCGTACAGACCAGGAGCGCTTGGATCGTATGGACGCACACCGTGAGCGTACCGGCGCCACGCTGACGAGGCTCATGGAGCTGGCCATCGACGAGTACCTCGAGAAGCGCAAGGACGTCGTGTAGCCACCCCGAGAAGTTGCATATTGCGCAAAAGCGGGTCCCGGACGGCCACTTGGGGCCCGTTCTGCGTTGTGGATGGCGATTCGCCATTTCCCCTGCGGTAGAAAGTTCTTCAGCACCCGCCCAAATGTCCGGATCTGTACACATTATAGGGGAGGGGTGTCGTAAAGCCTATCCCTCGAACAACACCCCCTGAAGCATCAGTTGGCGTGCCTTGCGCCATTCTTGTAGGTGGCTGCGAGTAATGGGCATACTGTCCAGCCGTGGGCATAGCAGGTGGACCAGGTCGTCGAGGTCGATGAGTTCGAGTTGTGGGCAGCCATTGCCCGCCGCGGTGAGTGCCGATGGCGCAAACCCGCCTGGCGCGACGAAGATGCCTTTTGCCGCCTCGTTTTCCCCGCAAATGCTGCGAAATGCTCGGATGGTGGCCTCGTCTACGGGCTTGGCCTGGTTCTTGACTTGCACCAGGTAGGTCTGATTCCCGACCACGGGTGCCCTGTGGCCGAGGATCAAGTCAATGCCCTTGTCCCTGCTGAAGCTGGTGCCCTGTACGAGATCGAAGCCGAACTCAGGAAGACGGAACAGCTCACCGACGATCTGCTCGAATACAGAGCCCTTGGCGGCAGGGGCAGGCAGTTCAGATAAGAACCGTTGGATCACCGTCTCGTAGGACGCCATGTCACCGACGATGTCTGCCCTGAATGCGTCGATGGACCACACGCGGGGTTCTCCCTGCTCGAACGTCACGACCATGCCATCCAGGGCTCCAGCGGGCGGCGTGAAGTTGTTCCTCTTCGGGGCGCGGAACTTCGAGAACACCTTGCGTATTGCGGGGGCACCAACTAGGCACGCATACACCTGCGCCTCGCCGGCCAAGTGCTCGTACCCATCCACGCTGAATGCCGGTGACGAGGGGACTCCGAGTGGCAACTCCCATGAGCGACCACGATCCCACACCCTGGCGTACTTCAGGCGCACGTACCCCAACTTCCTTGGCAATGCCGCGACGACAGCCGTCATCGACACCGCCCAGCACTTCTCTGCCTTGGTGTACGTTATCCCGATCACCGCGTCCCCAATAGACAATTGGGAGCGCGCGCTGACATCAAGGTCAAGTCTCTTCGCGTCCTTTATGGCACGAGCCCTCTGCCTGTTCAGTTCCACCAATATCCCGTTGGTAGCTATTCTCTCTTCCTCCCATCCTGCGCGGTGCCGTTGGTCCCCTCCTCCATCTCCCGTATCGCGCGCCGCTGCTCCTTCGTCAGCGGCGACTGTCTCTTGATCGGCGCTGGGGGCTCTGGGCGCAGTAGCCGGCGCAGCCACTTGACGAGGCTCCCTGTGAGTTCCCGCGGCAGTAGCGCGGGGTGCTGGTGGCGCATCTGTGACCTTCCGTTTGCGTGAGGTCTTTTACCACCAAAAGACTATTGACATGGGGCCTACGGAGGAGTATAGTAGGTGCCCTTTATAACTTGGTGGGGGTCTATAGGGGCAAACTACCTCAAAGCTATACAGCGGGGGCCACAGCCCCCGCACCAAGCAATCACCCGACAGCCCACCAACCCGACAGGAATGGTGGGCTGTTTGCTGTCATCACACAATCAATGGGGAGGGGCATATAGGATGCAACCATGCTCCGAAAAACTACCGGATGGTGTCATGTTGTGGCGGGTGCGGGAGACTGGGGAGGTGATGGTTGACCATCGCCAGGTGCGGAGCGCTCTTCACGCTTTGCGCTGCAAGAACGCATTGCGTGCAAGACTTGAATTGCTTCGTCGATGTTCGCGGGCCCGCGGGGCCAGGCTATTCCCTCTGACAGGCCCTTGCGCTCGGGGTCAGTGATCTTCAGCTTCTCACATAGAGCACCGTCGGCCAGCAACTCCTGGACGCCCGCATAGGGTGGCCCGGAGTCCCTCTGTACGTTCTCCCCCAGTGCATCCTCGAGCCGGTCCACTAGCTCACCCAAGGACGACGCGCGCAACTGTGTGTGGTCCTCGATGAAGTAGCTCAGAGACTTGTCGGTCGCAGTGGCAATGCCCCTCAGTGTATCCAGCCCCGGCTCTTTATGACCATTCTCAAACTTGCTGATGTCAGACTGGCTCAAGTGGACGTGCTTGGCAAGCCCCGCTTGGCTTAGTCCAGCCCCCACCCGTGCGGCAGCTATACGTCGCGCCAAACTCTCCATGACGCCCACTCTACCATGCCGAGCCATCGGCTGGAATAAGTTATTGGGTTCTATGGAAATACGGCTTGACATATTCCACTACGGAATGTATACTGTCCCTGTCCTATTCCAAAAGAGCATTGTCTATGGGAAGACACACCCCCATGCCCACTCGGACCACAACCCGTAGGGAGACCGCAGACACAGACGGGGCTGCCGCGTGGCTAAACGCACGCCTGCGACAGCCCCGTCCTGGAGGACAGCCACTCCCCATGCCTATAGAGAGTGACCGAGTGTGTATTCGCCATACGGGCCAAGGGTACCTTCCCACTCCGACCACAACCCCCACCGAGGAGCCCCAGCATGCAATTCCTACTGATCGACGGCGAGCGGATCAGAGCCGACGCGATCGAGAGCTACAAGCAGGTCGAGCCCCACGAGGCAGAGGCTTGCCACGTCTCGCCCGAGTCGACACGGATCACCACGAAGAGTGGCGCATTGCATTACGTTAGCTGCACGCCCGGAGAGGTGGAAGCGGCGCTGGACTCGCGCGGTGCCTGCGTGACCCTGGTCCTCCCAACCAATGCGGCTACCGATGCCGCTGCCCCTCCTCATACTCAGCAACAGCCTCCTCGGCAGCCTGAAGCGCCTTAGCGAGTGCATCCTTGGCGCGGTCCGTGTCTATCGGAGCCGGTATGGTGTGGCTCACGAGTGGCACGAGAGCGGCGGCACAGTGAGCGACCAAGAACGTGTGGCTGTCGATGGAGCCTAGTTCAGTGTAGTCGACCATTCTGACTTCCCCCTTCGCGTTGCGGGCTTGCTCACCGGCCCCTTCACCGGGGGCGACACATAGACCTGCTGGAGACTACTCCCATGACCATCGAGCGCAGGGCCTGGTGCCCGAAGTGTCAACGGTTCAGCGTGAAGCCTAAGCGCGATTGCTTCCGGTGTGGCGCGGAGAAGGACCGACGGTACGCGTTCGTGCCCTTCGAGTTGAATGGCAGCCCAGTACCACCAGCGGAGTGACCCGATGCCCGATCTCACCCCTGACGGCAGGACAGAGTACACCGACCTCGCGGCCTACACGCAGATCATGCGCCAGGGCTACGAGGTCGCGCCTGTTCTGGAGCGGCAGGCGATGCGGTCTGTTGTGTGGGCGTTCCAGGATGACGCGCGGTTGACTGACCCGATGGTGGCGGCGGCGTTGGCGTCGTCCGTGGAGGTGGCGGCATGAGCTTGCGCCAGGCGATCCTCGACACTCTGTCTGCCGCGCGCGAGTCCAGCACAGAGACACTACCACTACCGTTCGAGGACGAGGAGGCTGCAGGATGATGCCACTCGTCCTGTTTGCGAATGTTGCACCAACGCGGGGCCACTCACGTGACGGGGCCTGGTCCTCCCCGAGTGACCCCGCGCCATTCATTGAGGCGGTGACGCGATGAGCGAGCTTGAAGGGCTGGACATGGCCGAGACCATCGCGTACATGAGGGCATTTGCGAAGACCTCGCCAACAGCGCGCGGTGCGGCGCGGTTCAATATGGCTGCCGACGCACTCGACTCCACTCGGCCGCAGCGCGCGCCGGTCGAGGGGCAGTGTCCCTGCCCCGGGAACCCTTGGGTGTGGGACCCTGACAGAGGGGTATGGGAACGCGGCACTGGGCCGAACGCGACGAGCACAACGCAGATATTCTGTGGCGAGTGCGGCGCTGCCCTGCGCGAGGGCTACGCAGAGCGATGCGGCGATGGGTTGACGCAGGAGGAGCAGGGCACGTTGTTGCGCCTCGACGGAGTCATTAACAGGGAAGAAGGCAGCTTCAACGCATGGGAACATATAGCCTATGATTTGTGGCCAAAGTTGAAGCCACTCATTGAGCGCCTCGACGCCGCCTCGCCCGCTGAGCCGGGCAGCGACGAGCGAGGAGAGGAAGAGGGATGACCTACGCAGCCATATTCCTCGCACTCGCTGCCCTCCTCACCGCCATCGGCATACGATGGACGAGGTGCGTAGAGCCGGGCGGCAGCAGAGCTGGCGACGAGACAGGAGATGACGCATGCCCTACATCGTAGCAGTGAACGACGGGCACGGTTGCTACCTGGGCGAGCTCATCCCAGGAGAGACGCGGGAGCGGAGGCTTGTCTGGATTAGTGATGCGGTCGAGTTTGCAGAGTTCAAGGAGGCTACGGCCGCCATCGTAGAGCAGGATGACGACAGAGACTACGCCATCGAGGGGGCCTTGCCATGACCTGGATCATCGGCGGCATCATCGTCCTACTCGGCCTCACGTTCGTCTACGCCATCTGCACCGCAGCGAAGCGCAACGACGAGGCTGCTGAGCGCATGGCATCGGGGCAGCGAGCACTGACGCAACAGGATCGCGAGTTCGCACAGTACCTGGCGGAACGAGCAAGGCGGGGTGCGTGATGGACTACGTTCACTACGAGACACCAAACGGGCTCCACGTGCTGGCGTGGCTCGCGACTTACATAGGCGTACGGTACCTACTCACGGGTGGGAGAAAGGAGGATCGGCGTGGAGATCACCGGGGCAACAACACACAAACAGGGCCGGCCGCGCGCTTTGCACTGCGACAGATGCGGCCAGTGCCTGACGGGCATAGAGCGGGCCATGTTCGGGCATGTCTGCGAGTTGTCGGAGCGAGGGTTGGAACTGGCCGAGGACATGGCGTTCAGCATCCGCATGCTGCAGATCGCGGTGCAAAACAGAGCGTGGCTGGTAGTAGCCAAACGTGTGCGGGAACTGTGGCGGACGTGGAGCAAGCTCATGGCCGCGTTCGCCCAACTACGGAACGGACACATGCCAGACGGAGACGACCAGTACACGCTGCCGCTGACGGCAGTGTAACGCACGAGAGCGGGAGGCGATGACGTGGTCTGCATGTCCGCCGGGCTATTGTGGTTTGACAATGAGAGCGATGCGACCCGCGCCCTGCGCCGATGGCAAGACGCAAGGGGGAACGTGCGGGTCAATGCGACGCGGCGCACATTGCGCACGGTGACAGATCCGTACGCGCTCCACCCTGACGATCTGGTAGACGCGTACGGTCTCGCGCTCATGGCGAACCGCGAGGAGCTGAAGCTGGCTCTATTGTCAGACAGTCTCACCGACGATCTGGCCAGGGCGATCAAGCCCTGCCCCGGCGCCACAGACGAGGAGAACCTGCACAAGGGCCGATTGTACCCCGCCCTGGCACTCGCCTTTGGTCACTGGCCGTGGGCGAATGACCGCCTCCCGTGGTTCGACGCACAGCAACGGGCCCACCAAGCTGTAGTAGCAGCCTAGTGGGCCCACGTCCGTACTGAGACGAACGCATCGAGAGGATGGTAGCACATGCCCAAGCAGCACGCAACAGCATTCCAATCCGTACACCTACAGGGCGTTCCGGTCGAGGCGGAGGTGAGGCAGTACCAGGGAATCGGCAACGAGACCGATCAATTCGTCTGGGTCTTCTTGAGGGCACACGGCGCAAACGTGGCCATCTGCCAGGAGGCAACTGTGCCCGAACTCACCCAGTTGGCGCAGGCGTTCGGCGAGGTCGCCGACGAGGTGTGGAAGATCATACGGGAGATGGACGGCACGGAGTTGTCCGCGGCGACAGCCGTGGCCGCAGCCGTCGAGGCCGTGGGGGATGGCGGCCACAAGCGCAACATGGACGCGGAGGCCGAGTTGGAGACGGCTGAGACCGCAACCACTGGAGGCACAACATGACCACTGACCTCGTACCGGCACAGCAGACCGGCATGACGCGACCCACGCTGATGACGGAACAGGAGATGGCCGATCTCCAACGCCTCTCCTCGCTAATCAGCGGCTCCGCCGTGATGAAGGACAAGTGCGAGGGGGACGCCGCCCATGACACCATGCTGCTGCTCAGTACCGCATACGACTTGGGGCTCAAGCCAGTGGCCGCCCTGTCGGGGCTCTACATCATCAAGAAAACCGTCACACTTAGTTGCCACCTGATGCTGGGCCTCGTGCGCAATAGTGGGCTGGGTGACGTGGCCATCGAGGAGGAGCAGGGGGGCTGTCGGGTGACAGCGTGGCGGTTCACAAATCCCGACAATAAGTACACGTCTACGTGGTCAAAGGCCAGGGCGGCGGCTGCGGGGCTAAAGGGCGGGGTCTGGCAACAGCATCCCGCCGCCATGCTGCGGGCACGTGCCATCGGCGAGGCGTGTCGCGCCATGTTCTCGGACGTGCTTCTCGGGCTATACACCCCCGAGGAGTTCAACGAGATCGGCGCCGAGGCACCCAGCCCAACCGGCAGCGCCGCGCCGCCGCCCGACGACCCCAACGTTGAGCGCCTGATCGCCCCCCCATACAACATAGATCGTGCCGTGGCGGAGCAGCTCGTGGCACAAAACGCGGACGACCTCGACGCACTGTTCGAGAGCCTTGGGGAGCCCGCCGGGCCCCTTGCCGGTGGAGCCCCCAACCAGACGGAGGGAGCAGTCGTAGTAAATGCCACGGTAGAGGACGTACCACCCGCAGAGGACGTTCCACCTGCCGACGAGGCAGTCCCCGCGGACGCCGAGGACGCCGCCCCGGCGGAAGCAACTGACGCAGCAGATGACGCAGCAACTGACGCAGCAGATGACGCAGTCGCTCCCTCCGTCGCCCCCTTCATCGGAGACCGGGAGGCCCCCGGGATCTCCTGCCAGGCCATTGACGAACGTCTTGCGGCCGCTGGCGTCACGGAGCCGAAGCGCGCGGCCTTCTACCGTGCCGCGTGGCGGTACCTCAACGAGGTGCTGGCCGCGCAGGACGGGTCGGCGGTCGAGGTGCAGGACGTGTACCCCGGCACTACCACGTGCGAGAACCCCGACCATTACGCCATCATGCAGTTGTACCTCGTGGAGAAGTTGAACGCGTGGTGGCAGAAGACCGGCGCGGCGGTGTACGGGGATGCCGGAGCCGACGACGACCAGGCCGATGGGCCGGAGCCTGTCAGCGGAGGCAACGGTGAAGGCGAGTTAGAGCCGCCGGTCACGAACGGCGCCCTGGAGCAGCCCGCGCTACAGATGGGGGAGGGTGCGTGACATGGCAAAGAAGCGGAGTGAGTGCGGCTGGGAGATGTGCCGCGACTGGCTGACGGAGCGTAAGTGGCGGGTTGCATACAACCCTAAAGGGTACGTTTCTGGCTATGCCTGCCCCATCACGATCAGCTACACCATTGGCAATGGCCTCGGACACTTTGGGCCATTCGCCGGCGTGTGGAAACTCGGCGACTGGCATGACGCTGTCGAAACGGCTGCGCAGAGAATGGGCATCCCCGTCCCCTGGGCCTCGCCCGACGCCCCTCCCACCGAGAGCGAGGAGCAGTGGTCGGAGAAGGTAGGGGGTATGGATCAACAGCACTGCCGCAAGCTCGCAGCTATCTATCTCAAAGGGCAAGTTGACGTGACTTGGTTCTGCGAAGGATGGCATGGTCTCTGGCGAATTGACACCGACCTCGACACAACGCATATCACGAACCCGCCTAGTTGCAACGATCTGGACGAAGGACCACAGGATGCTGTGCAAGCTGCCCTGATTGCCCTGGCGCGGCACCTCGAGCGCTATAACGAGGACACCAACCGCGTACTGCTCCGCCCCATGCCCGCGTCGCCGCCAGCGAAGGGCGAGGGTGAGGCGCGTAGCGCTAACCACAGGTATCTGGATCTGCAGTACCAACTGGACGATGCAATGAAGGAGCTTGAGCAGCTTCGTGAGATGCGGGATTGGCGTTGCGAGGGGGACACCCCCACAATGCCTTGCAGCGCGTGCTACGCATCGGACTGCGTAAAACGGGCAGCAGACTACAGCCCATCAAGTTCCTATCGCGTTGTTTCTTCGCCAGAGCCCGACGCCCCGCCCGCCATGCCGCCAGTGAAGGGCGAGGAGGCGGAGAGGTACGCCCCGCTGATACGATGCTCGAATTGTGGCCGTCAATGGGAAACGCTCGAACGTTGCCCCGACTGCATCGACGCCACAGAGCCCGACGCCCCTCCCTCTGAGCCGCCGCCCACCGAGAGCGATGCGGAGAGTGCGGAGGGGGGCGAGGGACTCAGCCACACGTGGCGCTGTACCTCGTGCGGAGTAGCGCTGTGGTATCAAGCGAAAAGGTTCTGGCCGAAGCAGTGTCCGGCGTGCGGCGCAGAGGAGGAGTGCCAGCACACCCAGGTCAGGCGCTGTTCCGGGACGTTCCCCCCGGGGTACTACTGCGCTGATTGTGGAGCGTACAGGTGGTCGCATGCGCAGCCCTGGCAACAGCTAATGGAAGTGCCAGGCGCGGATGGCGAGGAGGAGGAGTGGCAGTGCCCAGTATGTGGTAATGGGCGGATTAGACTGGCGACATTCGGCCGCGATACCGCTGTCGCTGTCTGTGACAACTGTAGCGCACGCAGTTCACTACGACCGGGCGCCAATCACCCCCTCCCACCAGACCCGCCGCCCGAGGCGTCAGGTGCGCAAGGCGAGGCGGAGAGTGCGGATGGGGAGGGTGTGTGATGCCGACTGTGCTGGACTTGCAGATCGCCGAGATCGAGGAGCGCCTCAACAGGCATCCCGCCATCAATCAGGATGCCGCTGACGCATACATCGAGGATGGCCCACAGCACGAGAGCCCCATCGAAGTGCGGGAAGCCATTGTCACCCCGTTTGCCGGAGTCTTCGAGGCCCTCATACAGGACAGGCCTTCGGGGTGGCATGGGGCAGTAGGGTTGTGCGTGATGGCGATGATTGATACTGCCTATGTCGCAGGCACCATGAAGACCGACGCAGGGCGTGGTACCCGATGACCCTCCCCACCTACCGCCACTCCGACTTCAGCACGCACGACGCCTGCCCGTTCGCGTACGCCTGCAGGCTCCTGTCGCGGGTGCTGGGCAGTGTGTTCCCTGGCCAGGACGAGCTCAACCAGGACGCCCTGGCCGACGAACTTGGCCGGTACACATCGACTGATGGCGCCGAGTGGATCATCGCCCACTGCGCCTCGGTCGCGTCCCCCCTCCAGAACCCGATCACGCAGACGGGAGTGGTCTTCCACCAGTTCGCGCACGCCTACGGTGAGCACTGCAAGCGCGAGAACATTCGCAGTGACTGGGAGCGCGGGGCGACGATGGCCCACGGCATGGCGTGCATCGACGGCCAGCACTGGGGATCGGTGGCCGAGATTATGACGAACTGGATGCAGTCCTGGGAATACTCGCCGGTGCCCGAGGGCGAGGACGCCGAGTACATTCCGCTCGTGACCGGCGGGTTTGAGACATCGCAGCAGCTCGTGCTCGAGACGTTCGGGCGGAAGGTGTGCTACGTCTGGCACCCCGACTACGCGCGGCTGTCCGCGGACGGCACCACTCTCGAACTGTGGGACTGGAAGTCGGGCATGAAGACGGACACGTACAAGCCGGAGTGGCCCGACACACAACTCCTCCGTTACGCCTGGGGCTTCAAGCGCCTGTTCCGCGACGTCCGCCACGTGCGGATGGAGATCCGCTACGTGCGCCCCGAGCACCCGCACTACAACGATCCCCACGTGTGGGAGCGCGACCTCGAAGACAGACCCATCGACGACAGCATCATCACCGGCCCCATCGAGGCGATCCGCGCGCGTCCTGAGTTCCCCGCACACCCCGGCTGCTGGCTCTGCGTGTATTGCGAGTGGGTACGGGACTGCCCGAGCGGCCCGGAGGTCCAGCGGATGCTTGATGAGGTCAACGAGGACCCGAGGGCCATACTCGCACAACACGACCAGCTCGGGGACGTCCAGGACCACGTCCGTGCCAGACGGTCCGCACTGAAGAAGGCGCTGCAGTGGCACGTCGAGCAGCACGGCCCGATCCGCGTGAGTGACGGGGATCCCGAGACGGGTCAGTTGGCGACGGAGTACGGCGGGCAACGCGAACTACGGATGACGATTGACAACATGGACGCATTCCTCGCCGACGCGACCGCGAAGGGCCACCATGTTACCGACCTGTTGAAGGTGCCGGACAAGGCCGCATTGGCGATGCGGGTAGGCGTGGCTGACAACCCGTGGGCCGACGAGGGCGCGGTCGCAGGACTGAGCGCCGAGTTGGCCGCCGTCTACGGCGTGCACGATGTGGGCACACCCGACGACGTGATCCCACAGGAGTACGGAGGCGAGCCCGAGGCCGAGGCCCCGAGGCCGGTGGCGGGTGACGCCGCCGCCATTATGAGCAAGCGGATCGCCGCCGCCGTGTCCGAGAAGAAGGACGAGGGCCGGCAGGCACCCGCACCACCACGGACGCGCGAATACGACAAGAGCCTCGCGGAGGCCCTGTAGGAGCTATTGCTATGCCGATGCGAGAAGTGGACCGGAAGGCGTTGGTCGCAGACCTGAAGGGCAACGCGGACGACGCCCTGGGGGATACCGTCAAGCGGGCGATGTTGGACGCCGCCACCGAGATCGAGGGACTGGCGGCCCGGGTGGACGAGCTTGATGAGGAGGCAGCTACATTCGATGAGCGGACCGACGAGATCGAGCGGGACGCCAGGAACGCCTCCGACCAGCGGGCCCACGAAGCCCACCTTGCGACACAAGCCGCTAACGCGAGGACGCGACGGGCAGAGGATGACGCCCGCCACCAGACGTTCCTCGCTGACGATGCACAGAGAGCACAAGACAGACGCAGTGGCCCACCGCTATTACGGTAGCACACCGCCATTACCACCACGGGATAGTGCCACATGGACTTCGCTTCACTGTTCGCGGGAATCGGTGGCTTCGACCTCGGCTTCGAGCAGGCGGGGATGAAGTGCGTGCTTCAGTGTGAGATCGACAAGCAGGCGCGTGAGGTATTGCAGCGCCACTGGCCGGAGGTAAGGAGACACGATGACATCCAAACACTCAAAGGAAGCGACATCGCCGGTGTCGGAGTTATCTGCGGTGGATTCCCGTGCCAAGACCTCTCCGTGGCCGGTAAGCGTGCGGGCCTCGCTGGAGCGCGCAGCGGCCTATGGTTTGAGATGCTTCGCGTCATTGATGAAGCTCGGCCCGAATGGGTGGTCTGGGAGAATGTTTGCGGACTTATCAGTTCATGGGGTGAGGTGCCTGAGACGCGTCGAAGTCGAGATATGGGAGGAGGACGGCGAAGAGATACATGGACCGAAGAGAGTTCTTTCTCACTCGTCCTTGAGTCGCTGGCCGACATCGGGTATTACGGAGCCTGGCGGGTACTGGACAGTCAATTCTTCGGAGTGGCCCAGCGGCGGCGACGAGTCTTTGGTGTGTTCGCTCAGGGAAGTGCTGGATGCGCACGTGCCGCAGCGGTTCTACTTGAGCGCGAAGGCGGCGGCTGGCATCCTGCGAAGGGCGGAGAAGCGGGGAAGGATACTGCCCGATGCCTTATGGGCCTCGCTCGTGGCGACAGCAAGGCTGGACCCCGCTACAACTTCGAGGCCGAGACATTCATCCCAGAGCAAAGCCCAGTTCTCCGGCGAGAGGGACGTCGCGCCCAGTTCCCCGAGGACCACGCCCTCGTCAGCAGACCCCTCAAGCCCGGCGACAAGCGAGACGAGAGCCACGAGACGTACATCCCTGAACAAGCCTACACCCTCGCAGCAAGTGCCAGCCAGCGAAGGAATTCCGAGGTCAGCGATACCTTCATCCCCATTGACATGCGACAAGTGTCCCGAGGAGACAAGTTCACCAACAACCGAACAGACGGCGGGGCGCCAGGGACAGGAGTCGGAGAGGCAGGCGACCCCGCATACCAAGTCTCCGAACGAGGGCAAGCAGTCTTCATCCCCGAACGAAGCTACGCCTTGCGCCAGGACCCAGGAGGGATCGGACAAGGACACAATACCACGTACGTCGGTTCGCCGACTCTCGCCGCTAGAAGCGGAGAAGCTCCAGGGCTTCCTGTGGGGATGGACAGTCGCCGATACCGACAGCTCGGAAACGCAGTGACGACGAACGTGGTGTACTGGATCGGGTTGAGGATCATGGCAGCAGACGCGCACTTCACAGGGAGTGACCCGACATGATGACAGCACTGAGTCTGGCGGCCATCGTAGTACCGGCGATCCTATCGCTGCTCGTCCTCTACCGGCAGGCGCATGCGCGAGGGCGGCGGTGGCAAACGGACGTGTTCAACACGGGCGCAATACTGGAGTACAGCCTACAGATCGTCGAACTCAACCAGGACTTGGCTGAAGCGGAGCTTGATGGGAGGGCGGCGCTGGCGGAGGCACACACAGCCCACGCGAAGCAGGCGGCGCAGATGCGCACCGAACACAAGGCCGCCATCGCCGAACTGCAGGCCGAGCACGACGAGTTCGCCGGGACGCTGACGCGCGCCCTGGACATCGCGAGAGTACGTGTTGAGTGGTTCTACCTGCGCTGCTACCACGTCGTCCCGCGCGACGGTCGCTACATGGCGATCATGCGTCGCGAACCCCAAGGGGGGACGGTGTTCTTTGGAAACCTCGACGCATCAATAGAACAGGCGCGCGAAGAGCGGGCAGCGTAACCAGCACACGCCACGCGAGAGAGAGGCACTGACATGAGCGCGGACACAATCCCCGGGGACATATTGAAGCTGACGCGCCAATACCGGATCGAGTGGAAGAGAGGGGAGCGGGGGTACAGCCCCGACCGCGTGACATACTACACCACTACCGTGGCAGGTGCGGTCTTTGAGACAACAAAGTACGGCCTATCACAACCATCGGAGTCTCACCACCTGAAGTGGGGTTGTGCGAATGCGCAGATGATCTTTGCAGAGTTGGAGGCGGCGCACGACGTGAGACAGGCCGCCAAGTGGGCTGCGCAAGCCAGAGAGCGCGCCGAGAGCGATGTGGCATTGGCGTCACAGATACGGGCAATGCTGGAAGACCACACCAAATAGAGAAGAGGTACTGGCATGCACGTGACCATCAAGAACTTCCGTCGCATCGAGTACGCAGACATGGCGCTCACCAAACCCGTGAACGTCCTCTGCGGCGCGAACCAAGCGGGCAAGAGCAGCACTCTGGCCGCGATCATCACGGCGCTCACCGGCACGTTGGAGTGGTGCAAGCGGCAAGGGGCCAGCGTGTACGATCTGAGGACGTGGGGCGCGAAGAAGGCGGAGATCGGGCTGACGCTGGGGGGCAATGTGGATTACCTGTTCATCGAGCGAACCATCGCAGCGAGGACGCAGAAGCTGGAGGTGGTCGAGAACAGCAGTGGTGGCCCGAAGGCGTGGACGGGGACGACTACCGAGCAGTCGGAGCAGCTACTCGACTACTGGAGCATCACCTCCGACCAGCTCTCCGCGATCCTCAGCGGCAGCCAGTTCCTCGCGATGGACGCGAAGGGTCAGGTGGAGTTCCTGGCGGCGATGGGCGGGGCCGAGCTCACCGACGCCGACCTGTTCGGCAAGGTCAAGGATGCGAACGGGCGAGCCTACAGCGCACTCGTGCGGGTGTGGTCGAAGAACAGCAAGCAGGGGGACGCGGAGCTCACTGGCGCTGCCCTGCTCGATCACCTCGAGCAGCTCTCCCGGGACGCACGACGAGACGCGAAGTCGGAGCAGAAGCGTATCGAGGGCATCGTCACCGCGAAGCGTGCTGAAGTCGTCGCCCGCCCCGACGGTCTCCCGCCCAGCGCCGAGGACAAGGTGCGGCTCCAGCAACTGGCCGAGCAGAGCATCAAGGGCGTACGCGCAAACGGCCAGATCCAGGCGGCGGATGTGGCGCTGACGCGAGAGAAGGACCGCCGCGACCGGACGCAGGTCGCCTATGACGAGGCGCTCACTGCGCGCGATGCTGGTCCATCACATGAGCAGATCGCCGAGCAGAATGACGCTGCCAGCAACGCCCAGGAGCAACTCGATCTCGCGAATCATGCCCTGAACATCATGGACCCGAAGCCGGACGATCTGCGGAGGGCGGCCGAGGGGGCGCGGTCGCGGTTGGAGGCAGTCAAGCAGCTTGAAGCAGGCGGCCCTTGCCCGACATGCAAGAGTCCAATGACCGCTGAGCATCTCAGTAAGCTCAGGCTCAACTTCGGCGGCGAGCGCGACGAGTACAACAGGGAATTAGTCGCGGCAGAAGAACTGGAGGCGCATCTCGAGGGGCAGCGTAATGGTTGCTTCGCGGCCCTCGAAGGTGCCGAGACAACGCACGCCTCGCTCTCTGTCGCCCGGCGCAGCCTCGAGAGCACCCGCGACCGCGCCGAGACCCACCGAGACGAAGCACAGGATGCTCTCGTCGCTGCCCAGTCTGCCCGCAACGGCATCGGCGCCCCCGTGGACGTCACCGCCATCGACGCGGAGATCGCGACGCTCCAGCAGCGCATCGCTGCCTGGGACGAATACGACCAGCGCGCCGGCGACATCGACACCCTCGCGAGCGACATCACTGACGCCGAGAAGACCGTGGAATTGTGGCAGTGGCTTGTGGAGAAGTTCGGCAGCGGCGAGGGCAGCTACCGCAAGGAACTCCTCGGCGACGGCCTCAAGCCCCTTGAGGACGCGATCAACAGGGTCCTCAAGCAGGTCCTCGGTCAGACGGTGGTCTTCCCTAGTGGCGACAGTGGCCTCCAGGTCAACGACGGCACCAGCACCCGCACAGCCGAAGACCTGCACCTCTCGGGCTCTGAGCGCCTCCGCCTCAGCATCGCCCTCCAGTACGCGTTCGCGAAGGTGCTCAACTTCCCCCTACTCCTGATCGACGCCGAGGCCGCCCTCGACTTCCAGGTGCGCGCGGAGATTCTCACGCTCTGCAGGAACTTGACGGAGGAGTGGCCGGAACTGACGATCCTGCTAACGATGGTGCCGACGCGCGCCGACTGGACGCCGATCAACAACGAGTGGTGCCAGACGTGGGAGGTCGTTGACGGCACGGTGGTGCCGACGCTGGCCGATGACAGCCCGTTCGTGACGCCGGTAGCGCTGCCCGATGAGATCGGCGAGGAGCAGCGGACGCTGCCGGTGGAGGCGTAGCGACATGGCTGTGCTCGCGCACGCTCAAGGCGCAGGGATGGACTTCGATTGGGGGCAGGGGTTCCTTCCGTTGCCCACTGCCGACGACTACCTCTTAGGCAAGGAGCGCCCGCGGGCGTGGTCGTCCTGGCAGCTCACCACAGAGGGCGTGGCCCTGGTCCTCGACGGAGTCCGTTCAGTCTCTGACGGTCAGTAGGGGTGGGAGGCGGTCAGCGTCGCGTTAGAGCAGGGGAATGACGAGGGGGACTGGTGTGAGACGGTGGCGGCGAAGGCGGTAGACGACTACGAGTTCGCAACATTGTGTGGGATGAGCATGTTCCTCCTGCGTGTGCTGGGCCGCCACCTGGCGCTCAGTGGCACCGCGACCATGCTCGAGGCGCTGGGGCTTGACTCGCTTCGTGGGGTAGTCGTGGGGGCGATGTACCTGAAGTGCGAGGGGCACGTGTACCCAGACGATCACAGCAAGCGGTTCGTGAAGGTGACGCTCATCACATACACCAGGAAGCCGGAGAGTGTGCAGCCATGAGAATCCAAGCCACGTGTGTCAACTGCCACCAGACAATCGAGGTGTGGGACTTCGCGCGCCCGAGTCCGCTCAAAGCGTACGGTTGGCGAGAAGTACGCATGTTCAAGGGCGACACAGAGCCCTGCGCCTCCATGTGCCCCGAGTGTGTTTGGTTCTATGGCCTGCGATGGCCCCGGTGGCTGTTCCCGCTTGTGCGATGGGTACGACGGGTACTGAATCTACGGTGGAAGACAGTAACCTGACCGGAGGGACACCATGCACACCAATAAGCGCACGATCTACTACTGTTCACACTGCGAGCGACGCCACTACCACAGCAGCGCGCCCCGTCGGCACCACGAGGGGCACTGCTTCAAGAACCCTGACAGGGCTCCGTACTTCGGGGAACTGACGAGTGCCGAGCACCTGGGCTCCTACGACTGGGACCCGGACGACTCCGACGACGCGGCGCCCTGGTGGCCTGGCGAGACCGGCCTGATGTTCACGTGGCATGGCTGGGTGCGTGTGCCTGGCTATGCACAGGAGGGCCGGCGTGGCGGCAGTTCCTATGGCGAGGTCTGGCCGGAGATGGACGTCGGGCCGGAGCGCAGGCTTCGGCTACCAGAGGTCGAGCCGCTCATAAGGGTCGGGTTCGTCTACGCCGACGAGAGCGAGACGCTAAAGCCGGGGATCGAGGTCGTCTGCGCCGCGGCCACAACCTGCAAGGAGTGTGACAAGTGACTGGATACGAGACCGGAGCAGCCAGAGTAGAAGCATGGGCAGAAGACGCGAAGGGGCTGGCGGGTAGTAACTCTGGCCCGACGTATGCAATGTGCGCGATTGCCTTCGCCATCGTTCACGCCGCCGACACCATAGCGGTAGAGCTGAAGGCGCTGGCACCGAAGAGCCCGTATCGTGATTGACCTGCAAGGAGTGCCAGCCATGACTGACAATCCGCGCAAGCCACTCGGACACCGCGCCTACGGCCACATCGGCCACCTACTAGGCTCGCGGCTCGGCCCCGGTGACCACAAACTACCCGAGGGCCAGGCTCGCATCTGCACCGAGAAGAAGCGTGCCCACTGGGACTACGTCATCGTCACCGAGAAGCTCGACGGCAGCAACTGCAGCGTGGCGCTACTCGACGGTCAGATCATCGCCCTCGGCCGCGCAGGCTACCTGGCGGAGACATCCCGCTACGAGCAGCACGCGATGTTCGCCGACTGGGTGCGCCAGAACGAAGAGCGCTTCCGCGCCGTGCTGTGTGATGGCGAGCGGGTCTGTGGTGAGTGGCTGGCCCAGGCCCACAGCACGCTCTACGAGCTGCCCCACGAGCCGTACGTGATCTTCGACATCATGCACGACGGGCACAAGCGGATGTTGTGGGACAACATGCTCCACAGGCTGGGCCCCGGTGAGTTCACGACGCCCCACAGAATCTTCGCCGGAGGGGCGGCGCTACCAGGTGCCCCGCAGTCCATCGCTGCAGTGGAGGCCTACCTGGACCGCAGGGGCTCCCAGCACGGCGGCAAAGGCCCAGTCGAGGGTGCCGTCTGGCGCGTGGAGTCACAGAGGGCTAACAACCCGAAGCGGTTTGTTGACTTCCTCGGCAAGTGGGTGCGGCCGGAGAAGCAGGACGGGATCTACTTGCCGGAGATCAGCGAGAAGCCAGCAGTCTGGAACTGGCGGCCCGAGGACGCCCTACAGAGCGCCGAGGCTGCCGGGTAGGTAGACGGTCGGAACGCGCACCAAAGCCGCAGCATGGCCTGCCGCGCCGGCCCGGTGGCATTGTGAGCACAACTACAGGAGGTGACGAGCATGACACAGGCAGCGCAGGGTAGGCCGCGATCCCCCGAGACCGAGGATGAGTTCTGGAATTACATCGAAGCGCTGGGTGGCATCACTTGGCAGATAGAACACGATCACGCTGATGGAAGACCGTCCTTTGCCGGCGACATCAGTGGCGTGGCTAAGCTCCGGAAGCAGCAGGAGGACCTCGTGGCCGAGGCGTGCGAGAGGTTCAACATCATCCATCCCCATAACCCGCCGGATGCGATTCCCGAGGGGGCGACCCCATACTGGGATTGGTACAAGGGGATGAAGACCAATATCCTCGGCGAGGAGTACGACCAAATCGTGTGTTCCTCCTGCGCCTTCGTCGAGAGCAAGGCGCAGCACATATCACGCGGCGGTGGCCATGTCCCCTGCAGCATCTTCCCTGGTCGGATGGGGTTGAATGTCCGAGGGGCGAGTTTCCGGTGCGAGTACGTGGGGCACAACCAAAGCTGGGATGATATGCACCCAGCGAGCGTAGAGGAGCTGCTGCAGATGCTTCTCGACCAGCACGGGCAATATGATAGGGATAGGTTGGCGGAGAGATTGCGGGTTGCCCAATGTGCCTGGGAGGACATCAAGAAGACCACCACAGATCACCCCGCCGACGGCGGGACACCACCATCTAAGGAGGTGAGATCAGAGCCGCCCGAGACGTCGGGCTGACGACATAGGACGGAAAGCACGCCCTCCCGTGCGGACTGATCCCGGGCGGGAGGGCAATACACCAGGAGACACCATGAGCCTACCACGAGCGATCTATGAGCCGAAGGGGGCCGCACGAGAGTACGCGGCGCTGGCGTGCAATTTGTACCAGGGGTGTGGATCCGGGTGCAAATTCTGCTACGTGCCCTCCGTGCTCCACAAGACACGCGAGGAGTTCGCCGCCTGCACGGAGCCCCGGCTCCGGATCCTCGCAGCGCTGGAGCGCGACGCGAAGAAGTACGCGGGTACCGACGAGCCCGTGCTCCTGTGCTTTACCTGCGACCCGTACCCGCCGGACAGTATAGCCACCGCAGAAGCTCTCATCATTCTCGGGAAGCACGGCATCGCCTCGCGCATCCTGACGAAGTCAGGGCACAGTGCCACGGTAGACTTTGGCATCTTACAGCAGTATGACGGGCGCTTTGGCGTGACGCTGACATGCTGTGACGAGAAGACAAGCTGCCTGTTCGAGCCTGGCGCGGCGCATCCTAGTAGCCGCATTGAGTCACTTGCTCAGGCTCGAACGAGGGGCATTCGCACCTGGGCCTCGTTCGAGCCCGTACTGATCCCCGATGACACCCTCCGTCTCATCGCCGAGTGTGGCGCTTCCGAACTCCTCGACGAGTACCATGTGGGCATGCTCAACCACATCGGGCGGATCGACCCTGCCCTCGTGGCGAAGTACGGCCTCGACAAGATCGACTGGGCGGCGTTCGCAGTGCAGGCCGTCGAGGCCCTTCAGAAGACCGGCAAGCCCTGGCGGCTGAAGGACGCGCTCGCGAAGCACTTGCCGGAGGGCATGCCGAGGGCCGATGGGTTGTGGTGTGCGTCTTGCGGCATACCAGAGACGGACTTGAAGGACGATGTGAACGACACGCTGGGCGAGGACGGCCTCTGCGCCGACTGTTCGTGGTTCAGCAAGGACAACCCGTACTACGCGGCGTGGGCGAACATGGGCGCGGGGGAGTCCGAAGAAGCTGGAGATAAGCCATGAGGATCAAGGCACTGACGCTGCACGAGCCGTGGGCCAGTCTGGTTGCTCACGGGCACAAGATCCACGAGACGCGGTCGTGGTCGCCGCTCAGCCAAGTACCCATAGATGGCCTGTTCGCGATCCACGCAGGCAAGAATGTTGACCAGTGGGCACGGACGCGACTCCAAGCCCTGTGGCCTGACGAGATGGCACTTGTCGAACAAGCTGGGCTTCAGCCGGGGCGAGTGGTCTCGGTTGTTCGCCTGGTAGGCGCGGTCGAGATCATCAACCCCGGTTACGTTCAGAATCGCATGATCGTCGGGGTTGACTACGACGCGGGCGACTTCAGTAAAGGGCGCTACGCCTGGCGGCTTGAGGTTGTCCACCGTCTCGACCCGCCGGTCGAGGCCCGTGGGTGCCAGGGCTTCTGGTGGTGGGACGTGCCGGAGGCAGTCCGTCAAGCCATCGAGGGCACATGATCTACTTCGACGGCGTGCACATGATGACCGACGATGCGATCAGTGAGCTCCACTACACCGCCAGGCGGCTCCGGATCAAGCGAGAGTGGTTCCAGGACCACCACCGCCATCCCCACTACGACGTCTGGGGGAAGCCGGCCGAGCGGGTTGCGAAGGACAGCAAGGTCATCGTGACGACGACCCGAGAGATGCTGCGAGCATGCAGGAGGCTGCCATGAGTGACGATAGACGCGACAGCGCACAGGGAGAGCAGGCCGCGGAGAGTGACACACCGCTGAGCAGGGAAGACCTGATCGCCACGTGCTCCACCTGGGCGACCGGGGCGTACGCCACCGGCCAAGCAGAGCAGGGCCGCTTCTACGCTGCGTTGGCCCTCCGCCTGCGCACCGAGGGCCCCAAGGCCGACGCGATGGACGCGCTCGAGGACGCGGTATACAGCGAGGCCGTGGTGTCCCACACGAGTGACTGTGACGATGGCGAGGCTGCCTGCCAGACCAAGTGGCTGTTATGGAATGGCGACGGTGGCTTCCTCGAGGCCGAGGGGGAAGACGAGCGCCTACACCACGCGATCCTTGAGGCTACAGAGAAGCTCGACACAGCGGCGGAGTCGGCAGATGAGGAGATAGGGCAGATAGGGCAGTGGCGGTACCTGAGACGGATTCGGCGGGAGACCACCTGATGCGTAACCTGTTCAACGAGACGCCCGAAGCCATCAGCATCAAGATCATGCGGGAGTACGAGCCGCCGGAAGGTTACTACCTCGCATTCTCTGGCGGCAAGGACAGCGTGGTCCTGTACGAGCTGGCCCGACGCGCGGGCGTCAAGTTCGATCCGCATTACTGTGTGACCGGGATCGACCCGCCGGAGCTTGTCTCGTTCATCCACAGGCAGTATCCCAGCGTGCAGCGGGGCGGCACTATGCACTGGGAGAAGCCTCCGAAGATGAACTGGTGGCGGGGGCTCACGAAGAAGGGCTTGCCAACGCGCACGGTGCGCTGGTGCTGTGAGATGCTCAAGGAGCACGGGGGCCAAGGGCGAGTTGTTCTGACGGGGGTGAGGGCGGCCGAGAGCAGGAACCGCCAGAAGTACGGGGTCGTCCAGCCGTGTCGGCGCAGGGGGCAGGACAAGACCTTCGTTCACGCGATGCTCCACTGGCAGACGGGCCATGTGTGGGCCTTCATCAAGGGTCAGGGGCTCCCCTACTGCTGTCTCTACGACAAGGGCTGGAAGCGCCTTGGCTGCGTGCTCTGTCCGTTCGAGATGCACCCCCAGCGCGCGATGGCTCGATGGCCGCGGCTCTTCGAGGCGACGCGGAAGAGAGTGGTCGCCCTCTACCCACAGCGACCGGCCTGGCAGGCACGGTTCGCCTCGGGCGAGGCCTTCTGGCAGTGGTGGCTGTCGCGGGATCAACCGTACCCAAAGGCACACGACGAGCAGGAGACGTTCGTGTTCGACCAGTTCGACGACGAGGAGGACGCAGCGTGAGCGACAACGGTCAGTACACACACACCGACCTGGTCGAGTCTCTCGGAGCCCACTTCCGCTCCTGGCCGGAGAACATCGTCTGGTCTGAGAGGGCGATCCACATTCGTGACGCCAAGTACCCCACACAAGCGTGGAAGCTGGGCATTCCCGACGTGGTAGTCATCAAGCGCTCCTACGCAGCCCCACTGCCCAGCCTCTACGAGGTCAAAGCCACCAGATCCGACTTCATGTCGGACATCACCTCCGATAAGTGGCGCAAGTACCTGGAGATCGCGACACGGTTCTACTTCTGCACGCCGTCGGGGATGGTCACGAAGAAGGACATTCCCGACCTGGCTGGCTGGATGACCTTCAACGGGGAGCGCTGGGCCACGCCGAAGGGGGCCCGTCGGGTTGAGGGTCAACTCGACGAGGCGGCCTACCAGTCGCTGCTATTCTCCCTACCCACGGAGCGCAGGCTGGTTCGGGACGCCGCCGATCGGCTGGCCAACATGCAGAAGGCCGATCTGCGGGACCTCCATCGCCACGTTGGCGACAAGATCAGTAAAGTGCTCTGGGACGCAGAGCACAAGCAGGATGAGCTCGAGTCGGCCAAGAAGCGCTACGACGAGATGGTGAACGAGTTGCTGCACGTGCTCGGTCTCGGCGGGAGAGACTACGGCTTGTGGTCCCAGGAGAGTCTCCTACGCGACGTGAGGGCGCGCATGGGCAGCAGCGCCCGCACGCCGGCGGACAAGGCAGCGCTCGATCTGATCTTCAAAGCCGCGAAGGCGCTGTTCCAGGGCACGACGGAAGAGTGGTTGGAGGAGCGCCGCGCAGGTGTTTCCGCGGCAGCCCATATTGAGGAGGCCCCAGTGTGACCGTCCAGCGGCTCGTACAAGCCCTTGAGGGCATGCCACAGGACGCCCAGGTGCTCATAGCCGGCTCACACCGCCGCAGCCCCATCAGCGGCCTGCGAGAGACCCGCCTCGACGAGCTCGGGCGCGAGTGGCCCCATGAGGTGGCCGACACGGAGTCCGTCGTGCTCATATTGGTGCGGAGAGAGCCATGAGACTACTCCGAGGAGGTAGGGCCCAGTGAAGATCAGTAAGCGGACGATCTACAACTGCGAGTTCTGCAGCAAGCACTGCCACCGCCGGCCCGATGCAGAGCGCCACGAGAAGCACTGCATCAAGCGGGATGACAGGGAGCCGTTCCTGGGCGAGTTGTCGATCGCCTATCTACAGGGCGTCTTCGAGGACGACATTAAGTCTGGGGCCATTGAAGCCCCGCCGCTGTGGTGGCCGGGGAAGGCCGGGATGATCTACGGCCGGGAAGGATGGGTTGAGGTCGAGGGCTATAAGCCCGAAGACGTGAGGGAGTACGAGGAGGAGGCGTGGCCGCGGCTCGACGGTGAGCCACTGATCGACGTCCGCCCGTGGGCCCGGCGCCTCTGCTACATCGACGAGGAGGAGTGGGAACACTGGTCGGGTTACCAGGACCCAGTCCCATGAGACTACTCACACAGGAGGCTATAGATGGTAGAGCAAAGCGCAATACTGGCATTGTTCAGCAGCTTAGTTGACCCGGCCGAATTGCCGGAGGAAGACAGGATCTACTATGCGCCAGATACGATGCAGCCGGGCCATCGGGCGACGTACAAGTTTCCGAACGGACGAGGGGCGGCCGTGGTCCCCCGCGGTGACGTTTGGGAGCTAGCGGTACTCGGCAAGAACGGGCACATGGACTACTCGACCCCCGTCACCGGTGACGTGCTGCGGGGCGACAGTGGCGTGATCACGGAAGCGCTCACAACGATCAAGGCAATGGCGTGATCTGAGCATGGGACGCATGGGGGCTGGAGACGGACAAGTTCACCGAGCAAGAGCAGTTAGCGCTGCCGATTGGAGCCTGACATGGCCAAGTGGGCCAAACTACACGCGAAGACATCGGAATCGTATGACTTCGCCGAAGCCGCCAACCAAGACCCCTGGACTGGGCTGTTCTTCCTACTGGCGCTGCCACACGCCGACGTGTGCGGCGTACTCGTGGGGCACCCTCCTCTGTTGAAGGGCAAGGTTTGCGGCCTCACAAAGATGACGGAGGCCGATGTCGTAGCGGCGCTGGACACGCTGGAGGGTGTTGGCCTGATTCTACGCTACGATGACCGCAAGGGCCGGCCGATGATCTGGTTCCCCGCATGGGAGAAGTACCAGGAGGTCACGTGGGAGCGTGCGCCTGCCCCGGAACACGATCCCCCTGCACAGTGGGAGCCCCCCGAGAGGCTGCTCAAGTCGGTAAAAAAGCACCGCAAGTCCGCCGTCGCTGAGTGGTTTGCGGGGTACATCCCACACGTCACAGGCCAACCGCATGAAGACAACATGCAATCTACATGTAATGTGCATGAAGACAACATGCAATCTACATGCCCAGACGTAGATGTAGACGTAGAAGTAGATGTAGACGTAGAAGTAGACACAAAGGACGTCCAAGACCAAGACCTCTTGTCCGAAGAATCTTCGGACGCCCCCCCGAAGAAGCGCGTGAAGACTCCTTCAGCGGACTTGCAGGCAGAGGTCGACGAGCTCTGCGCAGGCCGAACCCCCGTCGTCCTCGGCTGCGTCAGAGACTTCTGCGACATCTGCGCCGGCCACAATGCCAGTGGGTCGATCACGAAGGGCCGTGAGTTGACAGAGACGCGGGCCTTGCTGGCGATGGTGGATGAATGTGCGTTGAGTGACGAGGCCTTGCGCTATGGGGTTGACGGGGCGCTACGGGCCGAGGGGCCAAGCGGGAAGCCAGGGGCCCCGAACATCCGGTACGTGCGGAACGCGGCACGGAGCTACAAGCCGCCGGGGCAGGTTACGGAATCGCATCGCCCAGACGATGTTTTCGCCGGGAAGGGCGCAATCCCGCCGATGCAACCGCTGACGCCTGAAGAGGCACAGGCACAAGATGACATTTGGAACCTACGCCCAACAGGCCAAGAGGGGACAGGATGATGCAGCGCATCGGCGATGTGCTTCCAACGATGGACGCTCTTGCTGAGAGTGATGATGGGGCCAGCGCTGCCCAGGTACTACAGCCCCCTGACAGCATGATGACTTGTCCCGATGCGTCCTGCCCTGGGGCATTTATGGCGCATGATTTGGCGCGTGGCCTCCTGGTGCCCACGGTCTGTCCGCACTTCGGCCAGTCATCGTGCTCTAAGCCGCCTTCCGAGATAGTCCAGCAGCGTGTGTCGTGGGCGGAGGGTGCTGGTCTCCCTCCCCGCTACCAGCACCCAGACGCTACGAGGATCCGCAATTCCGATCCGATCTTAGCGTACATCTCTGATCTCCTGGACAACGTTGCCAGCGGTCAGGGAGTGTTGCTGTCGGGTGCGGTAGGCGTTGGGAAGACGATGGCCCTTGCGTTCATTGCCGTCTCCGCTCAGGGGATACTACAGCCGCATTCAGTGCGGTTCATGTTCGCGCCAGCGCTGTTCGACCTGCTACACCGGGACGCGGACGCTGTTGAGAGGCTGAGCAGGCTGGACCTGCTACTGATCGACGACTTCGGTCGTGAGTACAGGGGATCGGAGTGGGCGGCCACGCGGTTTGAGGCCCTGGTGGAGGCTCGCTACGCGAGCTACAAGGCGACCTGTGCTTCGACGAACTTGTCGCCCGCGGAGTTAGCTGAGACACACGCTGCTGCGCGGGTGATAGATCGGTGGCGACAGACCTGTACGGCCATCACGATTCCTGGCAGTTCGCAACGATGAGACACACACACGCAGCATGAGAGGACGGTGCAGACGATGGCGATTGAGTGGCCGTACGGAGACGCGAACATAGCGGAGGCCGACGCAGTGGAGGCGGTGATGCGGGACGTGATGGCGAAGCACGCGGGTACCATGATGGGCAAGCCGATCCAGCGCCCTGGTGCCAACCAGATCAGGTTCCTGTTCGTGAAGGGCGTGACCCGCAAGGCCGGCGTGCCAGTGGTCGCGTCAGTGCGGGCGACAACTGAGCTCGAACGGTTCGTCCATGACAGCAATGTGGAGTTTGTCCTCAAGGTGAGCTGGCCATTGTGGTCCGAACTCACCGATGAGCAACGGGAGAGCGTGATGTTCCACGAGTGGTGCCACTGCGAGCTGCTCGACGATGAGCCAGGCACGCTGCCCCATGACGTCCACGAGTTCAGTGCCGTGATCGAGGCGTACGGGCTCTGGGACAGGGCGCAGGAGGAGATGGGGCTGGCCATGCAGCCGCACCTGCCCGGGATCGAGGGCGCAGAGCAGGACGCCGACGATGTGGACCCCGGCCTCGCGGCAGCCATCGGTGACATTAAGGACCTGGTGGACGAAGAGGGGATCAGTGTCACGTTCGCCCGCCGCGGGCGAGAGGCCACGATCAAGGGCGCACAAGCCGAGGAGCAGGCGGCCGGCGCGTAGCAGACACGGGTTGACACTGAGAGGAGCAGACATGAGCGACAAAGAGACGCAGGGCGCGCCACAGCCCCCCGGTGCCATACTCGGTGCGATGATCGCCTCGGGGAAGGTCACGGACGACGCTCGCAAGCGGCTGCGGCTGACACCAGAGGAGCGGCAGCAGTTCATGGATGGGATACTGCCGTTGCACCGGCGCATCGTGGATGACCTCGTGCACAGTACCGGTGAGGGGAGATCGTTCTGGCTGGAGGCTGACCGCGATTACGAAGAGGCCATGCCGTTGAGCTGGGCCATACAGCGGGCGTTGGCCGGTGAAGCGCATCGTGCCCGGTTAGACAACGATGTACCCGCATGGGACGCCAAAGGTGCATTCGGGTGGCTCCTGCCACAAGTGACCGCCCTCGAAGCCGAGCGAGACGAGGCGCGGGGCGAGAGGGATGAGTTGCGAGCAGCGGTAGGCTGGCTGGCCCAGCAGGGGCTGAAGGTTTGGATGCACTATGCTGATGGCTGGCAGTTCAAGGTGGGCCCTAACACATCGCCTAAGTGGCTTGCGGAAGACCTGTTGAGCCAACTGCGTAAGTTGGGGAGATGGCTGCAACAGGCGGCAATGGACGACGAGCAATAGTCAAAGCAGCACACACCACACCACAGGAGGACAGCACATGAGCATGACGATCATCGGAGTGGATCCAAGCATCACGAAGACGGGCGTGGTCGTGCAGTGCGACGGTGAGACACGGGGGGTGCTCATAGAGCCACCGAAGGGAGCGCCCGACCTCGCCCGTCAGGACTGGATCGCGCATCGCGTGGCGGTATTCGCGGGCGTGGAGCCGTGGAGTCTCCCCCCTGCGGAAGTCCTCCTCGCCATCGAGGGCACCGGGCACCTGCAAGGCCACGGCCGCGTGAACATCGGATTGCACTCGATGATCCGTGAGCGGTTGGCCCACAACGCCAACGTGCAGACACTCGAAGTCCCACCCAGCACGCTCAAGAAGTTCGTGACGAGCCGTGGCAACGCGCAGAAGAGCGAGATGGGCGCGTGTACCATCCGCCACTGGGGCGACGAGATCGGCGACGAGGTGCCGCCCGAGGACGTGCTGGAGGCCTTCACCCTTCTCAAGTTCGCCCGGTGCTTCCTGCACCCGGGCGACGACTGCTGGACCCAGTACCAGCGCGATGTGGCCACGCACGCGTCAGGTAAGACGACGGGCCCGCGCCTTCTGGAGTGCGACACCAACGAGGTCGCCAAGTCGAGAGACTGGCCGGAGCCGAGGAAGGCGTGGTCATTCGGCACAGCAACGGAGGCGGCCGCATGACTGGACTTGCCATTGCCGAGGAGCAGGTGCTCACGCTGCCGCGCAACGAGGTCATCTGCGCCGACGTGCTTGACGGGCTCAGGGGCCTGCCGGACGAGAGCGTCCAGGTGGTGTGTACTTCGCCACCCTACTGGCGTCAGAGGGCCTACGAGGGCGACCAAGTGCGCGTGTGGCCGAAGATCCCGTCGTGGAACTGCGCACACAGGTGGGGTAGGGAGCAACAGAGGCGAGGGGTAGCGGGATCGCCCGACAAGGAACACCGGACGCTGACCGGCGGCGCACCACACGTAGACGCAGCAACCCACGGGACCACGTCAGAGGGCGCATTCTGCGAGCGCTGCGGGGCCTGGCGTGGTGCGCTGGGCCAGGAGCCCACATTCGGTATGTTCCTCGAGCACATCGTCCTGATCTTCCGCGAGGTCCGGCGTGTGTTGCGCCCGGATGGGAATCTCTTCCTAAACATGGGCGACGCGTACGCCGGCAGTGGGAAGGGCTTCGGGCGTGACAAGTCCTACGACGGAGACCTGCAGGCCACCAACAGGGGTAGCGTAGGCGTCCGCCCTCCGGCATGGGGACGGAGCGGCTTCAAGTCCAAGGACCTCATCGGCATGCCCTGGGCTGTTGCGTTCGCCCTCCGCGATGATGGGTGGTGGTTGCGGAGAGACCACTTCTGGCTCAAGAAGAATCCCATGCCGAACTCACAGACCGATCGCTGCACTACCTCCCACGAGTACCTGTTCCAGCTTACGAAGAAGGCGCGGTACGCTTTCGACGCGGACGCGATCAGGGAGCCGCACACTGCGCTGGGCCGGCCGCCGGGGAACAAGAGCCGCATGTACATCGACAGGGACACAGAGCACCTGAACAAGAGCACGAGCGGCGGGGAGAAGCGGCGCCCCTCACAAGATCAGAGCTTCCACGCAAGCGGCCGCATGAAGCGATCAGTGTGGGAGATCGAGCTTGAAGACGGCGACGAAGACTACTGCCCACACTGTGGCGGCCCGCAGACTGGCATGATCCTGCCACTGGCGACCGAGCCGAGCAACTACGAGTTCTGCAATGCGTGCAAGCGGCTGTACGTGGGCGGGGAGAAGAAGCGCATCAAGCAGTACGAACTCGACGGTGAGAAGGTCCGTGAGTGTTCGTGCGGGGCGACGGACGGGTGGGTTGCCCACTTCGCCACGATGCCCCGGGAGCTAGTGCGACCTTGCGTGAAGGCGGGATCGAGCGAGGCCGGGTGCTGCGCTGAGTGTGGGGCGCCCCGGCGGCGCATAGTCGAGAAGGAGCTTGTCAAGCAGTACGAGTGCAGGCACGGTGGCTTCAATGCCCAAGGTACGAGCGATGGCATGGTGGACATGAGCGAGAGCTGGTCGCCAGGGACCAACAAGGCCACCACCCTCGGCTTCTCGCCGACCTGCGACTGCGCCACCGACGAGACTGCCCCGTGCGTCATCCTCGATCCATTCGGCGGCTCGGGAACCACGGGAATCGTAGCCGTCGAGGAGGGCCGAGACTACGTCCTGATCGACGTTAGCGAGGAATACTGCGAGTTGGCCCGGGCACGCATAGCACGGGCGACCGCACAGCCACGGTTCGCCCTGGAGCCACAGGAAGCCCCTCAGCGCGTCGAGGCGGTGGCGATGGAGTTCTAACCCGCATCGGCATCAAACGCCCGCCACAGCCCCTATAGCGCCGCAGCAACACGCCACAGCACCAGACACAGCATGCACCGCACCAGATAACGCAGAAAGGATGATGGCGATAGCTACAGCTACAGGCATAGGACGACGCCACACGTTGAGCCTCCGCAGGCCCCAAGCCCCGATCACGAACTACTGGACGCCGAGGAAGGTCGTTGCCACCCTCGAGCGATACCCACACCTCAAGTCCGAGTCGCAGTCGGGAACCCTCATGGCGATGGCATTGGACGGCGAGTCCGGCGGCATGGGTACGTGGGAGTCCGGCGGGCGCATGGAGAAGCAGGTCTGCCGCACAGCCGACATCGAGTTGGCGGTGAAGCGCCTCGACGACAGGTACCAGAAGGCCATCTGTCTCTACTACCTGGATGGCTACCACAGGTACGCCGATGTAGCCCGGAAGTTGCGCATCGCAGAATCGACAGCGGCCGAGTGGGTCGGGCGCGGCGTCGAGGCCGTCGCGACCAGGCTCTGTGGGGGGCGAGCAGCAGGCAAAGAGGCCGTGTCTCTGATGGGGACGATCACCACGGACTAAAATAAATCGAAGAAAACCGTCAGTTTTACCCTACAGAGTGAAGTATGAAAGGTGAGACGGCGCACATAGAGTTCAACGCGATGCTTGATCCACATCGGGCGGTGATCCGCGGAGAGTGCATGTCTCTACTGCGCGGGCACCCCGATGCCCCCATTGAGGCGGAGGACCTTGTGCAGGAGGCCTACGCGGAGCTCTGGCTGCGCCGCGCCTACCTCTCCAATGGCGCGAGGAATATGGGTGCCACGATCAGGATCATCGTACAGCGGGCGGCAGGCAGAGCGCTCAAAGAGGCGCTCAACTGCCCCGACCAGATCGACCCCCACATCCTCGAAGAGACCGTAGACCAGTACGACACGGTCATCGCATGACCTCCAGCAGTCACGGCCCCGCCGATGAGCCCCCAGCGGGCGGGACATTCCAGGAGTACCTCGCTGACCTCGGGCCGGTACTCGCAGTAGACACGACCTGCCCGTGGTGTGAACAGGTGGATCGCGTCCTGTCAGCCGATGGCACACCCAGGATCGCGCTCTGTTGTCATTGTGGGCGCGCGTACTCACCTCACCTCGAACACACCCGGCGCCTCGTCAACGCGGTGCCGGTTTGAGAATGACACCCCCGATAGGGCAACGGCCTTGGTTTGCTACCCTGACACAGGCACACGGCAGACACATGCAGCCAAGACGACAGCCAAGGCCACACAGCCCACCATTCTTCGGGGGCATAGCGACACGCCGAGACTGAGCCTGGGTACGCGCACACTGCCCGTCGCTGCTCCCGCATTGTCTTCGCACAGGACGGCCACGTTCACTGAACCAGTCAGGTGCGCATCCATCCCGGGCTCCGTCCCGATCCTGTGCGTAAAGCGCCTGAACCTGGGGCAACCCCAGCAAGTAGGGCGAACGGCCAGACGAACGTCGCTACAGCCACGCGACCGCTGGCCATTGAACCACCCCGGGCCATGCGAAGCGGGCTCACGCCACAAGATGGCTCATGCCCCGTCATGGCCCGGGCAAGTATACCCGCCTGCCCCACCAAGGCAGGCTGGAGGTCACTCGCGAGGTGGCCTCCACTGGGCTCCCTTCGGTAGGCGGTGAGGAGAACCTACCATTCCGAAGCCGATGGGAGCCAACATCTTCGCGGGAGCGCCGCAGGCTGAGAGGCCGATGGTAGGTCCCGCACAAGGGCTGTAGCTCAGGGGCCAGAGCGCCTGGCAGATAAACAGGAGGTCCCCGGTTCGAGTCCGGGTAGCCCTGACAACCAATTCAAGCCCGCTTTACTCGCGCGCCCCGCTACTAAAGACTTTGCCCGTTTGCTTTAGTAGTGATCCACCAGGAGACCACATGACCCGCATCGCGATCATCTGTCTACTGTGTTGCGGGGTGGGGCTGCCGCTAACAGCCCCGGCCACGGCACAGGGCGTCGACCTGTCGGCCCCGCAGGCTCGCAGCTTCATCGTCATACAGCTCCAACACGCGAGCCCACTCCTCATCGCCTACGCCGTCCAGGCCGACGATGTGATCTGGGAGGACACGGGGAGCAGTGGGGGCGGAGGCTACGGGTCCAGTGGGCGCAGTGGGTCAAGCAGCGGCCAGCAGAGCTACAGCAGCGGGCGAGGCGGAAGTGGGTACAGCGGGAGGAGTAGTGCAGGATCGAGGCAACGGTAATGGGCGAGACATTCTTCCACACAGTTCCGTGGCGCCAGGAGCTTGAGCCATCATCACCTGTGCCGCGCATCATGCGCAAGCCGTTCGTGGAGCCGACAGTCACTAAGCGTCAGGCTGCCATTCGATCTACACAACGCGCTGAGATAGACCGCATCAGTGCGCAAGCCCCAATACCATCATACTCTGACGACGCGGTCGGTGCGCCTGTCGGCGATAAGATCACCTCGTGGGGCAACGACCCCGAGCTGGCGATGGACCAAGCACTGGCAGCGTGGCAGCAAGATGTTGACTACCTGAAGCGCAGACTCGTAGGGGTCGCGAAGGCACGCGACGACCTGAAGGCCCAGTTGAAGGAGCGGGACCACGGCCCCTGCACTATGCCGATGGGTATGAGAGAGCCCCACCACTAGCGGGGCTGCCAAGTCCCGCCACCTCCACCAAACATCATGAGTGACAACACAACCACAACTACCCACACCGCGGGAGAGCCGCCGTCGCGGGAGGAACTGTGTACCCAACAAGCCGCAGTAGGCCCCCCGCCCGGTATCGTGCCAGAGCTCGTGTGGCCGCCCAAGCCCCCCGAGCTCCAGATCGACATGGAAGCCCAGCGTGAACGAAGTGGACGGCGCATGGTGGGCCTCATGGCATTCGGCCGCAGTTGTGGGTGGGACCCAGAGATGATGACAGAGATCACTAAGGCGAGACAGAAGCGCCAGGCTGCAAAGCGGTTGGCAGAGATAACAGAGTTGATGGGCCCCGAGGAGATCCTACGACTGGCCCGCAGGGGCCTCAAGGCGGTGTGACGATGGCAAAGCGTAAACAGAGGAAGTCTACTGTCCCGTGGGGTGAGATCCGCAAGGCGTACGTCACAGGCGGTAAGGGTGTGACGCTCGCGTCGGTGGCAGGCGACTTTGGGTTGCACGTGACCACCGTAAAGACGCGTGCGGCCAAGGAAGAGTGGACTAAAGACAGGCGCGCACCAAGGGTCACTAATGCGACTAACACGACTAACACGACTTCATCGCCCGAAGTAGTCCCCAAAAACGCGCACGCGCACGCACGCGAGGGACAGACGACAGCACCACAGGCCCCGGCGGCGTCAAAGGCTGCCAATGGCAAGGCGGCAGAGAATGCCAAGCGCCGCCTCGAGCGCCTGCACAAAGTCTTCATGCGGATGACGGACAAGGCCCTGGAGGAGACCGTCGGTAAGGACGCCTCGGGCTGGATGACCGCGGCAGGCATCGCCTTCGACAAGCTCCACCAGGAGCGGGCGTCGGAGAGTGGGGCTGAGGTGCGGTCGGACTTCATGCAGGGGTTCCAGTCCCGCCAACAGTGGGTGAACGCACAGTACCCCGACGAACACAAGCCCTACCCTGCCGCCGCCCCACAGGAGGCGACACCAGCCGATGACTGAGACACAATGGCAGTGGGCGTGGAGCCAGGCCAAGTCGGAGATCGCTCGTCACCTAGTGGAGGGGCTGCTGAACATAGAGGAGGCGACCGGGGGCGACGAGAGCGCCCAGTGGGAACAGTTCCAGATCGACTACCTGAACATGGCGCGGGAAGAGGAGAGGATCGCCGTCGCGGTCAGTAAGACGCGGCAGTGTGGGTTCTCCTGGCTTTTGGCGGCCGAAGCTGTCGGCCGGGCAGCGAGATACCCCGGGTCACTGACGAACATCGTCAGCATCAACAAGGACGAGGCCGAGGAGAAGATCAGGTACGCCCGCATCATCAACGACTGCATGCAGCCTGGCGCCCGGATCCCGCGATGGCTCACCGACAACAGGGGCGAGCTTGAGGCCGACAATGGCAGCCGCATCAGGTCACACGCCTGCACACCGCCACGTGGACGCCCCGGCGCCAACCACCGCCTCGACGAGTGCGCCCACTACCAGAGACCCATAGAAATCTACCAGGCCGCTGTCCCCGGCATCGCGCGGAAGGGCAGCATCACGGCGTGTTCATCGCCCTGGGTCAAGGGCGGCTGGCACTACCAGGTGATGGAGGAGCCGAACCTCTACCCGGACTTCGTCCGCATCTGGGTGCCGTGGTGGGAGGTCTTCGGCCTCTGCAATGACGTAGAAGCCGCGAAGCAATTCGCCCCAAACTGGAGCACACAGGCGCGTGTCGAGCAGTTCGGCACCGACAGGCTGCAGTTCCTCTACAGGAACATGCCGCTCGACGCATTCCAGGTCGAGTGCGAGCTGGCCTACGCCGATGACAGTCTGGCGTGGATCACGTGGGAAGAGATCCAGCAGTGTACCGCCGATGAGACGATGGACTTCGTCATCGCCGAGGGCCTGGACGACGTGCGGGCAGCGATCGCGGGTCTCTATGGGCGCGAGCGCGAAGGTCGCGTGTTCGCCGGCTACGACCTGGCGCGCAAGCATGACAAGGCCGTACTCGCATTGCTCGAGGAGGTCGGCGGGCGCTTCACGTGCTTCGCCGTGCTGATCCTCCCGAACGTGGAGTTCACCGACCAGAAGGCCATGCTCGAGGGTGTGACGCCACTCATCACCAGTGGCTGCATCGACGCAACGGGCATGGGCGCCAATCTCGCCGAGGACATGCACCGCTACAACCGCAAGTGGCATGAGATCGTCTTCTCGAACCCCGTGAAGGCGGAGTTGGCCGTGGACCTTCGCCAGCAGTTCCAGGACAAGAGCATTCTGATCCCGCCAGACCGTGACCTCCAGCGGGACATCCACTCCGTTCGCCGCATAGTGAGCGCCGCCAACAACATCATCTACGACGCAGATCGGGACGACGATCTCGGGCACGCTGACCGCTTCTGGGCATTGGCCCTCGGCGTCAACGCCGTGGTACGGCAGTGGCATACGGCGGCTGTGAAGCCCGGTGACGTAGTCGTCTCTGGGGCTAAGCGCATGACGGCGCAGCGCGCAGGCGCAGGCGATGAGCACGAGATCGAGGTGCGACCACTGACAAGTGGACAGATCGAGCGCCTCGGGCCCCAGCGGCCGATAGGCCACGAGCAAGATGAGCCACCGAAGCCCGGCACTGGCACTGGCCCGATAGGCCCGGCAATGACACCCGTCCAGCAGCACCAGCTCGAGACGGCGTACCCACACCTGCGGGCAAAGCGGCTTCAACGGGAGATGCGGGAGCGGGAGGCGAGGGGCGAGCCCGAGCCTGAGGAGGCGGCGCCCGAGTACATCACGCAAGCGAACGGGATACGAGTGAAGAAGGTCAGGGCGCCGAGAGCGTAAGGAGTTCCCATGACGCATCCCGAAGCGCCGGTCGGTGTCACATCGCCGCTTACTCGTGACATGGCCGCGTCTCGACTGTCTGAGATCGCCACACACCCCGCTCGTACGGTAGCTGGTGAGATGCGCCATTCCGCTTGGCTCACCAGGCCCGCATGGATCAGAGGCGCAGAGAAGCCCGGCCCACAGGAGGCCCCATGCCGATAGCACCGGACCATCTGACGCCCCGAACACCACAGGCAAGCGGGGCGCTGACGCGGAATGGTGGGGCACGGCCCTGGTACGTCTACGTCATGGGGCACATCGACGACAGACGCACATCTCCAGCAGTCCGCACTCACGACAATGTCGCAGTGAACCACAACACCCAGTCACCACCACCGCGCCCTTTTGGTAGGTAGTAGCACGACTGACGCGCACGAATAGCACACGAGGCCTCGCCTAAACAGGCGGGGCTTTCGCATTTCTCAGGGCCGCCCATCCGGGCGGCTCTTTCCAGTTCTGGTGGGAGCCAGCGGGAGCCTATGGATCACAAACTGTCGTCGAGTGGCGTCTGGGTACCCCGTGGCCACGCGCAGCGCAATGCCGCCCACGTTGTCCCGGACGCGACCCAAGGCGAGTACCAGCAGACCATCCTCAAGGCCCTCGTGGGCGACGCGCCCCGCGCCACACCGCGCCAGATACTGCCACAGATGTTCCACCTCGGGATGTACCAGGGCATCAAGACGCCCGCGCAGATTTCCCTCAAGACCGTCGAGTTTCTCCGCCGCATCGCACGCACACCGATCACGAGCATTGTCATCCGCAAGATCATCAAGCAGGGGCAGTCATTCGGGCACCGCCCGCGCAGTGAGAACGACCCCGGCTTCAAGATCGTGGTCGCCGACCGCGAGGACGAAGAGCTCACCCCCGAAGAGCAGAAGCAAACCGACGAGATCACCACATTCATGGAGCAGGGCGGCTACATACACGCCCGAGACTACGACGGCGCGATGGGGGCGTGGTCTGGCGACGGCACCGAGGAGGCCGACAGGCTTCCCGTCCTACTCGCAAAGCTCATCGAAGACTCGCTCACACTGGACTGGGCCACGATTCGCGTCGAGCCCGGTATGAACGAGAAGCGCAACCCGATTGCGTTCATGCGCGCGGCCGACGCCGGTCGGATACGGATGACCGAGCACCCGCCGCCCAAGCCGGTCAAGGACACGTTCGGCAATGTCCTCGACCTCGGCTACACGGCGCAACACCGCACGGACATCAATGTCGAGTTCGTCGAGATCGGCGACGGCAATGAGCCGATCAACGAGTTCACATACGACGAGATCATCCCGTTCGTCAGGAACCATCGCAGCAACGTGATGGCCCTGGGGTACGGCTGGCCCGAACTCGCGGAACTGGTTGAGCACATCGCGGGCATGCTCGTGGCCACACAGCACAACGTCCAGTACTTCACATCTAACCGCATCCCGCCGGGCATAATCTCAGTCGCAGGGAACTATGACGAGGAGTGGCAGAACGCGTTCCTGATGCAGATCCTCGCCCAAGGCACAGAGGGCAACCAGGCGTACAAGGTGCCGATCCTGTTCGGCGACACCGGCGCAGACACCAAGTTCATTCCGTTCAGGACCAAGGAACGGGATGACATGTACTGGCGCCAGTGGCTCATCTACCTCATCAACATCATCTGCGCCGCGCTAGACGTAGCCGCTGAGGAAGTGGGCTTCCAGGCGTTCCTCTCGGCCGGCGGGCAGCAGACTGGCACGGGCGGCGACCAACGCGTCAACCAGTCTCGCTGGACCGGGCTGCGTACGCTGATGGAGCAGTTAGAGGGCCTGTTGAACCGCCGTGTGGTCAGCAGGTTCTTCCCTGACTCCACGGGCTACGGCCCGTACCGCCTCAGATTTGTGAACCTCGTCCCGCGTGATGAAGAGCGGGAGCGCAAGTTCGAGACCGACGACCTCGCATCGGGCATGCTGACGGTCAACACGGCCCACGTCGCGCGAGGAGAGCGCCCGGTCAAGGACCCGATAGACCGCGACCTGGCAGAGCGGGTCATGCGCGGCATGGAGAAGCACCGCAGCGACCTCCAGCACGACGACCGCGACAAGTTCCTAGACCTCTACGAGCGCACCTACGAGCAAGAGGGCGGCAAGTGGGCGATGTGGCCCGACGCCCCGACGAATCCGACGCTGAACATGATCTGGAGCCAGGAGCACGCACAGGACCTCGAGCCGGAGGTAGACGAAGACGAGCAGTGGGCACAGGCGCAGCAGGGCGGGCCGCCACAGGGGTTCACTGACAAGATGGACGTTGAGGCCTGGAAGGCGGCCAAGGAGAAGGAACAGGACGACGAGGACGGCGATCTTGACGAAGACGACGAGGCGCGGAGCCCCGTACAGGGCGAGAAGGGCCAGCAGTGGAAGAAGGACAGGGATCCACGTGAGCAAGCGGAGGCCATGAATAAGGGCCGCGTGGTGAACGTCTTCCTGCGCAAGGGGCAGTTGCTGGAGAAGGCCGTTGGGAGGGTCATCGGCGCACCGGTCAGGTTCATCAAGGCCATCCGCAAGCGCAGCGAGGAGAAGCGGCTCACGAAGGCCATCGCGAAGGCAGAGGGTGACTTGGCTGCGCTGAGGGGCGAGGGCGACGACGATGGGGGCTCGAGTAATGGCACTCAGTAATTGGGATACATTGGCATTCGGCGAGGACGGGCAATCATGCCCCGGCGAGGTCGCCCTGCGGGGTGACGCGGTACTGGAGATATACAAGAACTGGGTTTACATCCGGCACCCGTCTGCGTGGTTTGAGGGCAGCGATTTCACGGGGGATGTTGTTCTGCAGATCGACAGCGGCGAACTTGAGTACGCGGGGTGCGAGATCGTTGTGGCGAGGCATGAGACACAGAGCACCTGTTTCGTCTTCGTGGCCGACCACAAGTACAGCGAGGGGCCGCCGACACACAGGTTCTTCGCGGGGATAGGTTGCTCGGCGTACTTGAGCACCCTTGAGTATATGAAGCGACATGACCCCGAGAAGCTGGCGTTGGTGCAGGAGCACTTGGATGAGGGTTTTGAGCAGTGCGGAACAACGTGGAGTGATGCAGGCACTGAGGCATGCCTACGTCGTGGCGACGAGTATATCGACGTGCCTGTCTACGGCCCGGGCGAGGACCCCGATACGTTTGTGGGTGTGCTACCCGAAGTACACGCAGCCTTCCTGGAGTGGCTTGCCGGTGTGGTCGAGGAGGGCCAGGGTGAGCAAGCGAGGGAATGGCTTGCGATGGTGCGCGCCACCAGCCCCTTGCGCTACAACCAAGGGGACGCCTACTTCGCCGAGCATGTAGGGCAAGGGATCCAGGGCACTCCCATCGGGGAGCAAGAGCCGACGATCATGGAGCGGCTGACCAACGAAGAAGCAGAGGCGACAAGGTGAGTGGCAAGCAACCCATTGACGCCGTCCGCATCCACATACCACCGGGCGTATCCGACGAAGAGGCCGTGATGGCCGTCCTCGACGCCATCGGCGACAATGGTCTCGTCCAGAAGGCCCTGAAGAACCCGACGTCCATCGCCGAGCGCGGCCGGGCGCGGATGGCCTTCCAGCGCCTGCAGGGGCGGTTCACGAACGGTGTCAAGCTCGTCTACGAGCAGGTAGACGACGTGAGCCAGACGGTCACTGCGATCCTGGACATCCAGGGCGTGCCACGAGAGGCCCGGCAGGTAGCCGAGCCCCTCATGCTCCGGACCCACAAGCGTAGCATCGCGATGCTCAACCACCAGTTCGCGCAAGCATACGAGGCCGCATTCAACCTCGGCCTGATCGCAGGCGGCGCCGCACGAGGCCTCACCGACAACGAACTTGAGATGGTCCAGAAGCAGAGGCTCAACGAGAACGCCTACGCAGGGAACTTCCTCACCGACATCGTGGGCCGCGAGGGCACGATGCGCTACGAGCAGCGGGCCCAGATGTACGGGAACGCACTCGAGGAGCAGTATTGGCTGGGCTACCTCTACGCCGATCTGTCCGCAGACAGGTACGTGAAGTGGGCATTGCGGTACGACGACGCGGGGGAGGTCGTAGAGAACTGCCCCGACTGCTCATGGCTGGCGGGGGCCGTCGCAGAACTACAAGTGGCAGGGGTGCTGGAGAAGCTGGAGATCACCGATGTTGTAGCGAGAGAGATGGGCGCCGGTGGTCGCTGGGGGAACGGCGTGTACTCGGCCCAGGAGCTGGCGGAACTGGCCATCGCCCCGCAGTCGGGCAAGCTGACGTGTACCACGCACTGCAAGTGTTCACTGGTGCCCGCGAAGCGCCCGCGGCGGAAGCCGCGGAAGGGTATACCGAAGCCGTTCACCAGCATCATCCCGAAGGACTTCACGGGCACAGAGAAGGGCGAGAAGGGCCGGGTCCGTGTGACGCGGGAGGGGAAGCCAAAGCGGCGGAGGGCGTACGTGCGACGTGCGAAGCGGAACGACCACACGCACATCGGGAGGAAGCGATGATGACACCAGACACTGAAGCAACTGATACCGCACGGGTCGGGGCAATGATCTCCCAGCTTGACACGCTCAATAAGCAGCGCCGTCGCGTGGACAAAGAGTGCCAGGGCCTCTATAGCCCCGGCTACGCAGCGGCTGCCAGCATGGAAGACAATGTGTACGCAGCGGCTGCCAGCATGGAAGACAATGTGGATGGTATACCACTCTCATGCGCTCGCTATACGGCGTGGCTAGCCGCCACGCAAGAACTCGTCAAGATAAACCAGGAGGTCAACGACAAATGTCAAGAGATCGAGGACGCCTGTGCCCCTGTCGGCGTTGGCTTTGTCTGTCGCCAGGACATTGACTCGCCGCACTTGCTGGTCACGTGCCCCGGGTAGGGTAGAACGCAACGATCACACGCACATTCCGAGAGGGAGGCGGTAATGGCCCCAGTAGCGCGAGAGCTCGAATACAAGTTCATCATCAACGTCATTGAAGAAGACTTCACGGACACGCACCTCGCCGAGGACCACACCAAAGACCGTGCCCACTTGGCCTACAGCCCCCCGGTGGTGAGCGCGTCACGCCTGTGGCCGTATTGATCCCACTACCCGCACCCACGGCCCCGGCACTGGGCGGCGCAAGGTGGAAGCACCTTGTCGAGAACGCGCCGGCCAGTGCTCGCCCAGGCCTACCTTGTCCATTGCTGAATGGCGCTGCAACGTGGATCCCGTCAGTCGCAACCATGCGCATCGTCGAGGACCCGTCTCTACTGCCCGGCACGGCAGAACTCAGGTCCCCCACAGAGAGAGTCCGAATAACCAACCTTGCTTAACACCCCCCCACAGACGACTGGCCAGGTCGCCGGGTTGCTCGGGAACCTCGTCTTCGCACGCCTAACGCCAGAGCAGCTCACAGAGCGCATCGAGCAGGCAGCGCAGCCCTGCAGGGCGGAGTTCAACGCACTACTCTACAAGACCGGCACTAACGTCGATCTCGCAGTCGCGCAATTCAACGCATTGTGCGAGCAGCGTGGGGATCTCGCACAGAACGTGGCTGAGATCATGCGGCTCACCATCCAGCAGATCGTGGCCGACGACGAGCAGCACCCCATGCTGTTCCACCCGCCAACGCTCAACGACGTGGTCAAAGCCAAAACCATCGCAGCCATCATCGGAGCAAAGACCACATGACGATAGCAGAGCGGAACGAGATGGTCGAAGCGAATCGGGGGCTCGTGGGCAGGGTAGTGAACCACTACATGGCCCAGGCACCGCCCCATATTGAGCGCGACGATCTCATGCAGGCGGGGCTCATCGGCCTCATTGAGGGCATCGACAGGTTCGACCCGACGCGAGGTACGAAGCTCTCGACGTACGTCGTGCATCGCATTCGTCACGAGGTCGTCGCGGAGGCGCGGACAGCGGTCAGTATGCCATCCAAGTCGTCGATCTCCCATGAAGTGGAGCGGCCGGCCATGCACCCCATCGAGGACGCGCATGACGTGGCTGACCCGGCCCCCGACATGGTGGAGCTCGCCGCAGAGGGGAACACGCGAGACGTTGTGCTGGCCGCACTCGCGGACAAGCCGCAGTACCAGGCCATCATCGACCTGCATTACTTCCAAGGGCGGTGCATTGAGGGCATTGCCGCCGACATGGGGCTCACCCGGCAGCGCGTGAACGACGCCAAGAACGTCGCCCTCAAGCGGCTCCGCGGCCCACTGGCGCGGCACTTTGACCTGCCTATGGGGCTGGGCCTGCCGGTTGACGACGGAGGTGGCGCCCATGCGATACCTTCGGCTGCGTGACTGGTGGGACTGGCTACGGCGGGAGTTCTGGGCAGCGATCGACGCGGCCCACACGGAAGAGACCCATGTCGCACGGTTCGCAGCGAGACAAGCACCGTAGGAGACGCCGCATGGCCCATGACAACCCGATGGCATCCGGCAGCAACAGGGCGTGCCTGACATCACTGGCCGTGTTCGCCGCGGCCGTCGCAGGTGCCTACCTGTACGGACGCTGCCACGGGATGGAGCAGCTCGGGCAGGTGATGTACGTCGGCGGGCTGGGGGTCGCACTCGTGGCGTTGGGGATGCGGCAGTCTCTTCCGGCGCGCGGGCTCGACAGGTGGGGCGTGTACGACAACTGGAGGGTCGCAGGTCTGGTCATGTTCGCGGTCGGCAGTGTGATCGTGTTGGTCTACTGAGCGGAAGAGAGGTCTCTATGGCGCCCGACTCCGTGTCAGAGCGCACGCCGACGCTTCAGGACTGCATCTGTCAGTCGGTGTGGCTCGTGGCGAGGTAGTGGGAGAAGAAGAAGCCGTCATCGGAGGGCACTATGCAGCCTTTCCAGCCGCAGGAGCAAGTCGTTGAGAACTTGCGCGCTCAAGGCATCCTGCCGCCGATTGGGACCAACAGCGAGACCGCGACAGACCTCTACGAGCGGCATCTGTGTTACATCATACAAGAGATCGTGCCGGGGTTGCGGGATGAGTACAGCTTTACGGACTATGACCATCTCGAGCACGACATCCACCACGTCCATGAGTGTCATGTGGCGGTGCACCTGCGCGAGGCTGAGGAGTTGTCCCATAATGGCGATGTCAATGGCGCGATGGGCAAGGTAATTGGTGCGATGTACAGTCTGGTCAGACTGCACCGCAGGCTGCGAGAGAGGCTCGTATGACCCGACGCGCGCCGTTCGTAGCCGCCACCATCGGAGGGCAACATGCAGTACATCGAAGCACCCAGCGACGAGACGCCTGAGCACGACTTCTCACTGTTCCTTGCCGGTGGCATCACCGACTGTCCCGACTGGCAGGCTGACGTGGTAGCGGCGATACCCAGCGACTATTCCATCACGGTCTACAACCCGAGACGTGCCGACTTCCCCATCGGGGATCCCGACGCCGCCCTCGAGCAGATCACGTGGGAGTACGCGAAGCTGCGACAAGCGGACATGGCCACGTTCTGGTTCCCGTGTGAGACGATCTGCCCCATCGTTCTCTTCGAGTTGGGTTCGGCGTTGGATCGCGACATTTATCCCGTCGTTGGTGTCCACCCCGAGTATGTGCGACGGCAGGATGTGGAGATCCAGACGCGGCTCCGGTGCCCCGACATCCGTGTCTACATCGGATTCGCCGCATTCTTGGGTGCGCTGCTCGATGGGATGACTTAGTGGCCATGCTCCTGAGCAAAAGCTGGGTAGCGCTGCTTCTATGTGTCATAGCCGTCGCCATCATCGCCGGCTGCTCAGGCTCTGCCGGGCCGCGCAAGTACGCCTACGACCCGCGCATCCTGCCCCTCGTTGGCATCATCGCGAGCGCGGGCCCCAAGTGGGTCCCGTACGCCGACGAGGTGCGCAGGCTCTGGCATCGGGGCCGCGTGTACGTGTGCGACTGGATTCCCGACGACGGTGACGCCTGGGCGACGTGGGACGACTGGGGTGTCCTCGACAGCATCAGCATCGACAGGGCGTTCCTGGCCAGCGACAGGTATTCCACCCTCGACAAGGCCGCGGTCCTGGTGGTCGAGAGCTGCCACACGCACACGCACAAGGTCAAGTATTGCCACGGGCTACAGGACGAGTTCTACCGGGCGATGTGGGAGCAGACACAATGAGTTCCATCTCCGCGCGTACTCCCACGCTGAGGGAGGAGATACGTCAGTCTCCGTGGCTTGTTGAGCCTATATGGCGCAAACCCATCAAGCGGGCGCTACCGCCGGGAGGCAAGCGATGCCGAAGCACGACGGTGACGGCAAGGGAGTGCTGGCGATCACATTGGCCCTCCGCCTATACCAGGGCGACGGTAAGTTGATCAGTGGCGACATGGTGAAGTCGGTAGTCGAGGTCGAGCGGTATGACGTGCCGATCACTGTCCCTATAGAGCTAGGCCGCCACGAACGCCTGTTGGTGACAGTGAGGCGCGACCCGAACTGGGTAGCCGTCTCGCGCCCCCACGAGGAGACCCTTTGGGACCGCATCGTCGCATGGGTGCTGGATCGGCGCTACCGTTGGATGGTATACACCCACTTGCGCGGCACTTCAGACAAACCGCAGCCAACCACGCACAAGTGAGTACGTTTTGTCGCATTGATCTGCTGCCAGACCACATGATCTCTTCAAGGACCACCATGCCGAGTAACGCAGCGACAACAGGGCGAGTGAAGGTCAGAGTGCGGAAGGGCACGGCCAAACCCACTGGCACCAGCCTGTGGGTCGGCACGCCTCTCCCGCCGGACGCACGCAAGCGCTTCGCCCACATCCCGGGCCTGGACGACGACCTGCACATGACGCTGCTGTACCTGCTGGATGTGCCAAGCACGAGCACGGCGCGGCGCAATGCGCAGAAGGGCATTGAGAGAGTTGCCGCCAGCACCGGGCCGATACGCTGCAAGCTCACAGGCATTGGGCGTATGGTCGGCGGCGCGATGGTGGCATACGCCACGGTCGATGATGGTGCGGCCATCTACACGCGCATGCTGGAGGCCGTGAACGCATGGACCGAGACCCTACACAATCGCAGATACGACTTCCTGCCACACGTCACACTGAAGGCGGAGCCAGAGGGGGCGGATCCCGGCTACAAGGATCTGCGGCTATACAAGTGGACGGCGAGGGAGCTCCACTACCGCTTCGGAGAAGGGCCGGTGCATACGGTCAAGTTGACTGGAGAGCACAGCCCGCGGCCGGTGGTCGCCGCCGTGAAGGCGCTCATCCGCAAGGGCATCTCGGACGCCGATCAGGCAGACTGCGACCGTGAGACGGAGCGCATCAAAGCCTCCCGGGAGACGCCCGAGGCCCGCCGGCGCCACAAGTTCCGTGCCGCGAAGTGGACGCACAAGAACGGGCACCCGCGGTGTCGCGTTTGCGGGGATTCGGAGCGCATTGGCGGCACGTGCGAGGGGTACAAGGTGCAGAAGGCAGTGAGCGGACTATTCGCCAGACTACGCAAGGCATTGCGCGTGAAGTTCCACACCCGCAAGGATCAAGCCGTGGAGAAGTCGCTGGCACTGACGGAACTGGGCGAGTACATGACCGCCCCCGACGGCTCCGACGTGTGGATACAGCCGTTGGAGAAGAGCATAGTGCGGGTCAGCAAGGCCACCCAGACCGTCCGCATCAAGGCCCACCCGGCCAAGGGCACCAAGGGTGTCAAGGCCCACATCGCAAAGCGGAAGAAGAGCACAGGCACAAAGCCCGCGCCCAAGGCGAAGAAGAAGGCATCGGGCAACGAGCGCACCATCGCCCACATCCCGCTCACTGAGATCCAGCCCGACGCCAAGCAGCACCGCGAGGACTTTGACGAGGCCGAGCAGCGGGAACTCATGCGCTCTCTCGAGGAGAGTGGGCAACAGACCTCGATTCAGGTCTGGCCGATCGAAGACGTGCCCGGTGGCGACAAGGCACCGGCCGGCGTGCGGTACCAGATCATCGGCGGCGAACGACGGTGGCGGGCGATGTCGGCACTCGCCAAGCATGCACCGCAGAGGTTCGGCACCATCGCCGCGGAGGTCCTGCGAGACCTGACAGCAGAGGACGCCCTGACCCTACAGATCATCGAGAACCTCTCCCGCAAGCAGCCGAACGTGCTCGAGGAGGCCAATGCCTACCGCCAGATGTACGACCAGCGCCACGACAGGGAGCGCGCGAACTGGAAGGGCAAGCTGCGAGGGGCCCACAGGCACGACACAGAGGTGGGCATCGACAAGGCCTTGCGCCAGAGCGTTGCCGACCGCACCGGCAAGCAACTCGGCCACGTCACGCGCCTACTCAAGCTGACGTGGCTGGACCCCGAGGTGCAGGAGGAGATCAAGAAGGGCCACTTGTCACCGGCGCACGGGGAGGCATTGTTCCCGCTGGCCAAGGATCCACCGTACGACATCCAGGAAGAAGCGGCCAGGGGCGCCGACCACAGAGCCAAGCAGGAACGGCGGCGGAAGAAGCTCAAGTCGCGGCCGGGCTACAAAGAGAACCTCGTGGCGCCGAAGCAGTCACTCTCAGCCACGGTGCGGCACAATGCCCAGATGAAGCTCTTCAGGAAGGCCCGGGCGGACAAGGACGTCACGAGCGCGCACCTGCGCAAGTTCGTCGTCGAGACACTGGCCCCAACGTTGTTCGGCGGCGAGCAGTTGAGCGGCGACGAGAAGCAGGTCATGCGCCAGGAGCAAAAGGCCAAACTCGACAAGATACTCGACTCCGTGGTCGATGCGATCACGGAGGCCTGGGACGAGAAGACACAGAGCTTCGCAACGGACGCGCTCACGGCCACGGACATCCGGGTCATACAGCAGAAGATCGACGGTGCGCAGGATTCGTTCGACAAGATCAGGGACTCGGTAGAGCAGACCGTGGCGATCAGGGAGGGCCGTGAGGCCCGCAAGCGTGTGGTCCGCAAGGACCCGGAGCAGGAGACCACGGGCAGCCTGTTCACGGCGAGCTTGTCGCGCTTATTCGCCCGCGTAGGCGGGCGCATCTGAAGGAGGGTTCAGGACTATGAGAGTAGTAGTTGTGGCGATGCTGACGGTGATGGTGCTGGTTGCCTGTGTGCTGGCGGCGAGCGCCGAGGGATTCGGCGTGATTGAAGGCCGGGCCTACACGCCATTGCTGAAGATCGACGAAGACATCGACCTGGGTGGTGGCCTGGCACTGCAGATCGGCGTCATACCGGAGGACACGTGGCTTATCGGACCATTCATCGGCGGGCACAAGCTATTCATAGACGGTCTCATCATTGACGGGCAGTGGGGCGGAGGCGCGAGCCTTAGCCTGAAACCAGCGGCCGACGACAACTACTTCAGGGCGTTTGTGGTGGGCTGGCGCGAGACAGGCCCCGATCGGTTCCAGGGCACGTTCGGCCTTGCATACGGCTGGGAGATCGACCTGAGCGACCTCTAAGGGGCGTGCCAAGTGACACTCAGAGAGCGCGGCGGCCTATGGTTCCTCGGCATCATGGCTACAGCGGGCCTCAGTGGAGGCCTCGTGACCTGGGCGACCGGATGGGACGCCCTGGTCGGGACGGCGTCGTTTGCCGCAGGGCTGGGCTTCGCCGCGCTCTTCATCTGGGCAAGGCTCCAACAGCGCAGATTCAGGGAGGGTGGACGATGAGTAGAAGCTACAGCGAGGAGAGAGCACTATGCTACGACGGTATTACCTTCGATGGCTTAAGCGTCGTCTTCTGCGAGTGTTGAAGGGGTTAGACGACGAGTGGCTTGTCTTCCTGAACTGGGTTGGGAAGCAGTACAACCCACCTGATAACCTTGCTGTATTGTCGGAGCGTAACGGGCGGCAGAGACATAGTTTAGACATGGCGATGGTTGTCCTGCACGAATTGAGTAAGGAGAGGGCCGAGGACAAGTGGGAGACCATGCCTTATGAGCAGAAGCTACCGCCGGTACCCAGTGATGAAGAACTGCAGTGAGAAGTGGTGGCAAACGAAGCAGCGCCGTAGGCTGAGGCGTGCGGCGCGCGTAGCAGTGGCCACGGGTAGGGAACCTCCCGACGACAAGGCCTTCGGCGGCTGGCCGTACTCGCCATCCGACGGCCACCTGACGTTCTGGCACCTCCCCGCAGGTAGCAGCGAGCGGGCGAAGGTAATGCGGAAGTAGCCACACCACGCACAGGAGTACGCCACGCATGAGTACCGTCAAGTTAATCCACGCAGTCACTGAGGTGCTGAGGAATCATCTCGGCATACTGCACGTGGAGGAATACTGGCGCGATGTGGCACCTCGGCAGCTTACTGTAGCTGTGTCGCCACTCGAGGATACACCGGGCGAAGAGCGGGAAGTGGGCGTCCGTTGTGAGGTCCTTTGGGACGACACGGTAGACGCCGCAGAGACACTAGTGGGTGTCGTTGAGTGCGTCAAGGAACTCTTCCACAAGAGTCAGCATAGGTGTGACGCAGAGACAGGCCTCTGCTGTCGTCTTGGCCGCACCACCTGGTCGTACACGCACCGCTACGACCTACGTGGGCGCGAGAAGCCCGTCTTTGGCGCCATCGTGCACGTACACTGTGAGTTTGAGCGGACGAACGGATAACCATGACACAGATCAGACTGAAGAAGGGTCGGGTCAAGGCACACGTGCGGCGCACGCAAGGCTCCACGCCTGTCCGCGTGCGTGAGCATACCCGCGTAGACCCAACCAAGCGCACTCGCGACCTCGAGAAGCGTTGGGCCCGTGACCACTTCGGGCAAGGTGGCCCTATGGTCTCTCCGTGGGCCGGGCCGCGAGCGCAGATGACGGCGCCCCAGATCGGCAGGGAGATCCCACTACTATTCGATACAGAGGAGCCCGAGAAGCAGGTACGGGTCAGCACCCCCGGCGGGGAGCAGCCGTTCCTCATCAAGCGGTTCCGTACGCAGTCAAGCCCGCGCAAGATCGGCTGGATAGCCTATGACGTCCGTGGCTGGCCGGCTATGGCCATCACGGGCACTATGCGCGACGAGGGGTTTGAGGTCAGAGAGGTCCACATGCCAGCGGACCTGCTTTACGGGGCGCACATTCGGGCGAAGATGGTCGAGGCCATGTTGGTGGACTTCGGTGAGATGTACTCGCCGCGGTCACTCACCCCAAAAGACACGGAGTTCTGGCAGGGCGTGGCCGATGGCAACGAGAACATCGCCCTGGACGTGGTAGTAGGCGGAGGCACCATGCGCTTCCGGCTGAAACACACGCAGGGGCGCATGTTCGACGTTGAGCAGGTGGCGACGGACAGTAGCGAACCCGCGCCGCAGATGGCGCTCTTCAGCCTGGGGCGGCTCTTCAAGGCGGCCACGCAGCGCGTGGGTGTCTGGTTGCGGAAGTCACAGGTCAAGGCGCACACGCGCCGATCTGGCACCGTTCGCGCCCACGTCCGCAGGGACAAGCCGAAGCACACGGCCAAGCGCGTCACACCGAAGGACAATGTCGTCTACGAGTACGACGAGAAGACACTCAAAGCCGCCCGGGCCGAGAAGTTCGCCCGAGTCGCACGCCTCGCGCAGGACCTGCCAGAGATCCTCGGTCAGGTGAAGGTAGACCTCACCCTCGGCGACACGCCGCGCGAGAAGGTCGTCGCAGCCGTCGTGGCCCTCATCGACAGGTGCAAGTTCCGCATCGGCACAGAGCAGATGGCGGAGCAGCACGGCACGTACGGTGTCACCACACTCAAGCCCGAGCACGTCACAGTCAAGGGCAAGAGCATCAGGTTCCGCTTCCCCGGCAAGAAGCAAGTCCCGTGGAACAAGCACATCGCCGACGCTGACCTCGCACAGTTCGTCGCGTCACTCAAGGACGGCGCCGAGGCCGACGGGCAGCTCTTCTGGTACAACGACAATGGCACGAAGAAGCCACTGCAAGCCACACAGGTGAACAAGTTCCTCGGCAAGTGGGGTGTGTCGGCGAAGGACCTCCGCACGTACCACGCGACCCGACTGGTATTCCAGAAGCTGCGTAAGGTCAGCAGACCGAAGGGGTCGCGCAGGCTCACTAAGCGGGAGACGAAGGCCCGCGTCAAGCAGGTCGTCGAGGCCGTCGCGAAGACACTGGGCCACACGCCGGGCGTCTGCAAGGCGAATTACATCCTGCCCGCCCTGATCGTAGAGTTCGAGCGTAACGCTGGCAGGCTGACACTGCCCACATGGCAAGAGGCAAGCTGAATGCACGGTAAGCTGACCATCGACGACGAGCGCGAACTCCACACCTAGCCCCAATCGACAGCAAGGAGTGGCCAGTGATATGGGAATGTGCCTTGAAGCGTTTGTCGAGCAGCGGCAGGCAGATGGGGCGTGGGTTCCCGCGGACAAGTGGGAGCCTGAAGATGGCGATGATCCCTGGGTGCCGTATGAGAAGCGACTCGTCCACACGTATAATGAATGGGTTTGGGGCGCGCTAGGCGGAATAACGGCCGGCTTCTCGCCCATCGCCCAGGCCCGCGGTCTCCCTGCCGACGTCTCGGCGCACATAATGGCACACGAGGGCCTCGTTGATGAGCACACTTTCCACTCGTGGCTCACCGTGCGAGAGATCATGGAGTATGACTGGACGCAAGATGTCCGGCAATGGTTCCCGTCAGACCGCCGCTACGGCCCGGCACAGCCACTTTACGCACACTGCACAGAGTTTCTTGCCCAAACACTGCCGCGACTGTGGAGGCTCGGGCGCGCCCCGTGGGACGATGTGCGAATTGTGTTTTGGTTTGATGTATAGGTCACTGGAAGGATAGCCAATGCACGGACAACTCACCATCGACAAAGACGAGCGGGAGTTCATAGGCTGGATCACGGGGCTCGCCCGTGCGGCCGGCGTCGTGAAGAAGAGCCTCGTGTCCGTCCGCAAGGCCGGGGCAGTCGCCACGAAGGGCGACGGCGGGCCGCCCAAGGCCGACAAGCAAGACAAGGGCGACAAGCCGAAGAAGGCCACGCCCAAGCTCTCATCCCACGAGATCAAAGAGATGGGGCTCAAGTGGGTGACGGCAACCCCGAAGGGTGCCTCCAAGGGCGTCCCGATCCTCGTCAAGGACCTCGGCGACGAGCTCATGGTGGTCGGCGGCGCCGGCGGGTCCATGAACTTCACGCGGTTCAAGAAGCGGAGCAAGGACGAGCAGGAGGCCCACGACAAGAAGAAGGCCGAGGAGAAGGCCAAGCGGGACAAGAAGCAGGCCAAGCCCGAAGTCGAGGTCACGCCCGAGATGGAGGAGAAGGCCTCCGAGGCAGCCGTCGCCCGCAAGGAAGCCACGAAGAGCTACACGGATACAGTCATGGCCGCCCTCCCCGAGGGCTTCGGCGACATTACAAAGGAAGAGCAGGACAAGATCACAGAGACGGCAATCAAAGAGGCCGCGAAGCTAGGGGTCAGTGACGAGGGCACCAAAGAGTTCGTAGCCGACTTCATGAAGAAGCACGAGAAGCAGAAGAAGGTCATCATCAAGCGCACGGCAGAGCAGATGGCGCAGGATGCCGTCGATGCACAGGTGCGCGAGGACTTGACTGGTAGCCCACAGGAGACCCCGGGCACCGAGATGGCGCAGACGGAGCAGGAGAAGGCCGCTGGTCTGAAGCCGCGTAAGCTGCCAGGCCTCACCAGTGAACAGCACTTGGCCATCACCCGGGCTGCCGCCACGAAGTCGGAGGCTGCCAGCGTCTACAACTCGGCCATGCGGGCACTCAAGACCGGCGACGAGGCCACGATCAAGGCCATTGAGCTGTCCTACGCGCCACTCACAGACGCCCAGGTCAAGGAGTACGGCCTTGAGCAGTACGTCGCACGGGCAGAGCTCGAGACGAACGTGGCCCTGGTAGAGGCCACCGCCGAACCGGGCAAGATGATGTCAACGGCGATATTGGAGGGGGCAGCAGACACAGGGGCAGGGATGGCCAATGACCTGACAGGGGCCACGATCCTCAGCAAGGAGATAGCGAAGGAGCTTGGCACAGTAGGCTCGGCGCGCGTCATCGCACAGTACCTCAAAGAGAAGAGTGGAGACGCGGGGAAGGCGGCGGAGGCAGTCCGGGCGCACATCGGCACGAAGAGCGCAGCGACTGCAGCGGGGGCGATACAAGCCGCCAATGAACTCGGCGATGACGCCGACCAGATGGCAGCCTTCGGCAAGGGCGCTGACCGGCTGACATCGGCATCGTCGGCGGCGGGCTCGCGCCTCACATACAGCAACAAGGCGATACGCATACTCGGGCGGGCACTTGGCAGCCTTGAGACGGCGGCCCAGGTCGCTTGGCAACTCGAGGGCGGGGCGGTTGGTGACCTCACGGTCCCCGGCCGCGCCACCGAGGCCGCGACGCGCCAGAAGGCCAAGGACCTCGGCCTTGAGAACGGTACATTCAGCGTACGGAAGTCGGACGAGGGCTGGGCACTGAACATCAAAGAGGCCGGCCTTGCCCAGATGTACAACGAGCAGACGATCTCGACCTACGAGGAGAACGCTGAGTTTGCGGACCTGCGCCGCAAGGCGTACGGCGTAGGCGACGCCGAGCCAGAAGGCTGGCCAGACTGGAGTGCGAAGGGCCAGTCAGACAAGTACATTCTTGGGTCCCACCAAAAGGGCTCGATCAAGTTCTTCGAGAAGCAGAAGCGCGTGCTGATCGCCGACGAGGCCGGGTCTGGCAAGACAGCCATGTCGCTCGCTGCCATCACGGACCTACACGAGCAGGGCAAGGTCAAGAAGGCCCTTGTGGTGGTCCCGAAGAGCGTTGCAGACCAGTTCGGCAAGGAAGTCAAGTTCGCCCTCGACGATAAGTACCACGACCAGTATCAGGTAGCGACGTCGGACAAGATGAACTCAAAGAAGCGGCAGGCGGCCTTCGCAGGCGACAAGCTCATTACCGTCGTCACCCATGACCAGCTTCGGAACGACCACGAGGCAATCATGGCCGCCGGCTACGATGCAATGGTCGTAGATGAGGCACACGAACTGAGCATCCGGGGCCAGAGCAAGGACGCGGACAAGCAGGGCAGCGAGCGGTCAAAGCTGGCCCGCCAGATCGACACGGAATACCTGATGCTGATGACCGGCACAGTAGTGAAGAATGACATGACCGAGTTCCATTCCCTGATCGACTGGGCCCAGCCGGACTCCCTGGGCAGCAAGAAGGAGTTCATGGACAGGTTCGGCAAGCTCGACAGCCAAGAAGGCCTGATGGACGGGGCACTGTTGTCACAACTCAAGCAGCAGACGATGGGAGCGATGATGGGCGTCAAGCTCTCCACGGAGAAGACGGACGAGAATGGCGAGAAGTACATGGAGATGCGCCCGATCATTGAGGGCAACCCACTGGTTCGGATGACAGAGAAGACCCGCTTCGTGGATGTAAGCCCTGAGCAGCGGGCCGCCTATCGCGCCAAGGAAGAGGCCTTCGCGGCGGCTAAGGGCACGGCGGCACCGATGAATGCGTTCGCACGCGACCACTCACACAACGCGACCGTCAACAACATCAACGTGGAGGACCACCCGAAGATTCTGGCAATGAAGGATGACCTGGCAAGGCATCCCGGCGAGAAGGCCGTCATCTTTGCCGAGAATACCCATTCGTGGGATACCATCATAGAGGGCCTCGGGCTCAAGAAGGGCGAGTATCGCCTGCTGTATGGGGATACTTCCGGTCCCGCGCGACTGAAGATGGCTGAGGAGGTCAACGACCCGAACTCGCCTGTCAAGTACCTGGTCGCGAGTGACGCCGCGAACTTCGGCCTGAACCTGCACGGGGCCACCACTTTGATGAACTACGACACAACGAAGACACACGCCGTCCACATGCAGCGGATCGCGCGCGAGTTCCGGCAACGGCAGAAGAAGGAAGTCCACGTCTACAACTACCGGAGCAACACACCGTACGAGCTGAAGGCGCAGCAGAGGCTCAAGGGTAAGAAAGGCTCAAGCAACCTAGTGGACGCGCTGAACGCCGTAGACGAGACGGGCATGGCGGGGATGTTTGCGGAGGCGTTCGGCACGCACGAGGCCGACCCGGCCCCGTAACGGCCGGCGCACCAGCCGAATACGTGAGCAGTTGCTTATACACAAGCAGACTGCAGGAGAGGTAAATCATGCCGATACTCAACAAGCAGATACACCTCAACGCTCTGGCGCGGGAGCTGGCTGATGCGTCCTCGGAGATGCAGGCTATGCTGGACGCGGGCGAGGCCAATGCGGCCCCGATCATCGCGCAAGCAGAGGCCGAGGATGACCCCGACATCGCGGCGGAACTCTACCACGATGCTGCAAGGGCTACGATGGGGCCTTATGGTCAGGTTGCCAGTGCCCTGAGTGCACCTGTGAGCCGACGCGTCCCTGGCCCTGTTGCGCCTGCCACCATTGCCAATGTGCTGCTTGAGCGGGGGAAGTGGCAGGCTGTAGATGAAGCGGCTGACAGTGCTGAGGTTCCTGGGCGAGCCGCGCGGTCCCTCACCCGTATCCTTCAATCGCCACACGTTGAGGAGCTGGCTGCGAGTAGTGGTGAGTTGAAGCGGTTGGTCAATGTCCTTGTCGCAGGCGAGGTGCTGGACGAGGACGACAAGGCCGCATTGCACCAAGCCTCGCGAGTCGAAGTCGCCGATCCATCGAGAGGGCAGGAACTCGGCATCGGGCGTATCTACTGGCAGTTTGTATGGCAGGTCAGGAACCCCGGCGCCCGCATTCCGTGGGCGGCTAAGTTTGATGGGCCTGGGAGCGCATTGGCATTCACGAACGCCAACGCTGCTGTCATCGCTACGCAGACTATTGCCTCGGCTGCCGAGGCGCTGTCCGCGGAGCAGGTATTGCTCGCCAACACCATCGTTCCGGGGATCCGCTACTACTTCACGGTGACCGGGTTCGCATCAGCGCCAACCGGAACGATGCTGGCACGCATCCAGCCGTATTACTCATCGGGAGGGACAGCATTCGACAGCTTCCTCTATACGACGCCGTTCACCGTGGACGCTGACGCTCAGTTCGACTTCACGGGATGGGTCCCGAATCAGATCGCACGGTGGTTCAAGTTTGGCATTACGAATAACACTGACGTGAACACTGACGCATCCGCCGTCAGCGCGTGGCTCTGGTACCAGGAGATCACCGCGTAATGGGTGTACCACTCGATCTCGACATCGGCTGGGGTACTGTGAAGCCACCTGCTCACTGGCCTCTTCGTCCGGAGGGCAGCCACTGGAGCGTGAGGGGGTTGGTAGGCCATTGGGGCATGCGCGAGGGGCAGGGGCTGGACGTGTGGGATGCGAGTGGCAAAGGCAATCACGGCCTGATGGTAGGAGGGCCGACGTGGGTAGCGGGAGATCGGGGAGGGGCGCTGGAGTTTGCATTGGCCAGCGCGCAATATGTGGACCTTGGAACTGGCATTGACCCTCGGAGCTTCTTAAGTATTATAGCATGGGTAAAGACATCAACTACTGGCGCGCTTGCATTTATATGTGACCATGATGTAGGAGGGGCTGACCGCTTATGGCAATTCCGGAAAGCTACCAATGAAAAGATCGACTTCGTTGTCTGGAACCAAGCAGGTGCGTTTGGCCAAGCCGTGGGGAGTGTCAATATCAGTGATGGTGAGTGGCATCATGTGGCAGGGACATGGGATGGAGTACGCATACGGGTATACGTGGATGGGCTTATGGATGGTACTGGTACGGCGTATGCAGGTGCATCATTGAAAGCGGATGTAGGCACAAAGTGTTACATCGCGAGGCATGGGGTCACTCCCGGTTATTGGGATGGCCTCATCGGCCCCGTCTCCATCTACGAACGCGCAGTGAGCGCCGACGAGATAGGCCTGCTCAACACCTACCCATCCATCCCGTACCTGCCACCGACAGACCCGTGGGTATTGGCGGCGATAGCAGCCAGACAGGACCGCTTCAACCCGGGCATCCGAGGACGCCTCAATCCAGATATGGTGATGTGAATGGCAAGCGTGACGGCAGGAGAAGTTCTAGGCGTTAGACAGCCACGCTCAGGTGAGACTGTCCGGCTGCCTATCATGCTACTCGACGCTGATGGTGCGCGAGTCATAGGCGAGGCATTCGATGCCGCTGGCATGTCCGTCCAGGTCGCCAAGGAGGGCGACAGCAGCTTCTCTGCGTTCCCCACTTTTGACATCAACAACTGGGACGAGATCGGTCTTGGGCTGTACGAGGTGATCTTGCGCGAGAGTGATACCACGGAGAAGGCTCTACTCGATACCGAGGGGCACCTGAAGCTCTACGTGAAGACAGACAACACGCGAGGGGACCTCTATCTCTTCAAGGTCAACTCATCTGACGTGGCACGTGAAACAGCCGTCAACCGCAATGCTGACCTGATTGAATCCCAGCGTGGGGAACACACTTGGCAGGGCAACTACTTCTACGTCGATCCCGTCAATGGTGATACCCACGCCAATTTGAATCGTGGTGGGCGCAGCGACCCGTACAGCAGCGTCCAGGACTGCCACGACAATGCTGTCACCGATCATAACCACGACGTGATCTTCCTCGTCGCAGGAAATTCCGGCGGCTTGACGACGTTGACAGAGCAGGTCACGATCTCCAAGAACCGCGTGTTCATCCGTGGACCCGGGCAGGATTTCCTCTGGAATTACGGTGCCAACGGCGATGTCATTACGGTCACCGGTGCAGGGGTAGAACTAAGTGGGTTCCGTATCGACACACACACAGCAGGCGCGGGAGATGCTGTCAAAATCACGGGGGATTTCTGTGTCTGCCGCCATCTGTGGATAGGGTATGCTCGGAGCAATGGTATCGAGGTTGACGACGCAGACTGGTGTACTATTGAGTACTGCGTGCTTGAGGGCTGTGGCACCAATGCCGCGAGTGCAGGTATCAGGATCAGCGCGACCGTTAGTGCTACGCACACCCACGTGATACGCAACAAGATCTACGAAACGATTGGCGACGGGATCGACTTAGTCGGGGCTGCTGTCGATCACTCGGTGATTATGGGAAACATCATTGAGATGTCAACCGTTTATGGCATTGTCGTCAGCGCTGGCGTCGTGTCAACGAGCATAGTGAACAACGATTTCCACCTCAACGCGTCTGGGGATATTTCGGACGGCGGGACGTCAACCCAGGACAAGAATAATCGACAGTGGGCCAAGCACAGTATCGCCACGGAGGCCAGGCTGGCCGAGCTTGACGCAGGCAATCTGCCCACCGATGTTGCTGCTGTCCAGTCTCAAGTTGATAAGATCGACAATGCGGCGACAACTGTGCCAGGATCGGCAACGACAGGATCACTACTGGACAGGCTGGCAAACAAGGACGGGAGCAAGACCTTCAGCCAAGCCACAGATGCTCTTGAGGCTATTGCCGACAGTGGTGGAGGTGGGCCAACTGCTCCCCAGATTGCTGATGCCGTATGGGACGAGGCCACAGCCGACCACGTTGGAGTGGGGAGTTTTGGTAAGTGGGCCGCCGACCTTACGGCCAGTGTGTGGACTTACGCCACCCGCACACTCACAGCATGGCTCGGCGGGGCAAAGGAGTGCACGATCACCGTCCTCGACGGCGACAGCGCCCCGGTCGGCGACTGTCCGTTCGCGGTCAGGAACGCCGGGGGCACGGTGCTCCAAGATGGCACCACCGACAGTAGCTCCGGCGAGATCGTGGTCAACCTTGCCGAGGGTAGCTACGCCGTGACGTTGGGATCATTGATTACCTACTCATTCAGCAACCCGTACGCCCTAGATGTGGGCGCCGCCGCGGCACAGGCGTTCACGCTCACATGCGCGCTACTCGCCGCCCCAGCGGCGCCAGACGACCCAACGATGTGCGCATTGTACGCCTACATGTACTTTGCGGAGACAGGGCAGACACTGGGCGCAGGCGAGGGTACGCTTGGCCTGACTGACATCGTTGCCCGGCCTGACGACGACAACAACGTGTACTCCACGGCAACCGCCCCTGCCGAGACGGACGCCAATGGGCTTGTCACTGTGAACGCGCCTCGCGGGGCCGTAGTCAAGCTCAAGGCGACCTGGCCCACGAACGAGTCGAAGATAATCACCGTCACCGTGCCGGCGCTGGACAGCCTGGACGTAGGCACATACCTACAGGACTAACGGAGTGGCCTGATGCGACAAGCCAATGTGGAGGGTATCCCAACCCGGCTACGGCAGGAGATGGCACGGCACCTGAAGGGTCGTGACGACGCCCGGGCCGCCCTCGAGCAGTTGGCGAAGCGGGGGGATCGCCAGGCTAAGGCGGCCCAGCGCCTGATGAAGCGCATGCAACCGAAGTTACAGCCCTGGGTGGACAAGGGCATACCCCCCGACAAGACGATGGAGCGCCTCGCGCGCATCTACGTGGAGGTTGCCACGAAGCTCCAGGACGGCCGGGTGGCAGAGGCCCACGCACTACAGACATTGGAGCGGGACGCAGAGGAGTACGACCCCGCCGGAGGTACAGCATGATAGGCACGGCATTCAGGTTCGTAATCCCCATCGTGAAGGCGACACCCCACGCGGACAGCGGGGGTATTGAGCACATGGGGATCATTAGCGATGAGTCATTGGATCTCCAGGGGGATGTGGTCCCACAAGACCTTCTGGAGAAGTCGTTCCCGTACCTGGAACGACACGGGAAATTCAACTGGGATCACAAGAAAGAGGACATCGGAGACGTTCACCGTGTTCGCCGCATGACGCCAGACGAAGTACTCGCGGAGTTCGGGGTGGCTGTCGAGAAGTCGGGCACAGCAGTCTCGGGCAATATCTACCCTCTCGTGGACATCGCATTGGCGCCGCCAGACCTGGTAACGGCCCACCATCGCATGCGTGCCGATGCTCGGCTGTCCTACTCACTGGACGGCGTCGCGGTCAAGAAGGGCTCGGGCGAGTTCGCCAGTATGTTCGTGAGTAGACTCGCGATATGTCCGCAGCCAATCAACACGAGTTCGTTCTGCAAGGTCGTCACCAAGAGCCTCAGCGGGGCACTGGAGCACGTCGGCGTCTCCGACGAGGAGCTGCCGGATGTGCTGGCCGACATCGAAGGCCAGCCAGACATCCTGATCGACTGCGACGGCACGGCCGCGGGCGTACAGAGCGCGGACATGATTATCTCGAAGTCCCTGATCGGGTACCTCGTGCGGGCGGCCTTCCCGAACCGCGGGGCACCACCACTGGGCGGCCTGAAGGCAGCCCTGCAGGCACTGAGGGGGCGGTAGCATGCGCCTTCTGCAGTGGCTGAAGAAGACTCTCGAAGCTGGCGCCGGGGTTGATGCGGGTGCGTTCACAGGTGGCAGGGCTCTGCAGAAGGAGAGCCTCGAGGGTAAGCGTGAGCGCAAACGGAAGAAGAAGAAGAAGCGGAAGCGGAAGAAGAAGGGCGACGGGGATGACGATGAGGACGGGAAGGGCAATAAGAACGACGACGAAGAGCCTCTCGACACGTTCGTGAAGGCGCTACAGAAGCGAGGTGCGAGACGCGCGCAATCATCCGCCCTGGTGGCCTGGAGTAAGCGCCGGGGGCACACATAGACATGTGGATGACGAGGACACTGGGTGGAGCGGCTGACAGAGGTAGCACGTAGTACGACCGTAGCACCAACCTGTAGCACACACCTGAGCCCGCCTATACGGCGGGTTCTTTGATTCGGGAGGCCGTACAAATGGATCGCGAGAAGCTGGTCGAGTTGCTTAAGGGCATCGGGATGGACGACGAGAACATCGTAAAGGTGAGCGACGAAGAGTTCGAGGTCATGTGCAAGGCGCTCCCCGAGGACATCACCGGTGACGCACTGAAGGCCGTATTGCATGACAAGGGCGTCAACAAGGCCGTCGAGGACGATGACGTGGAGAAGTTCGGAGCGGCTCTCGTGAAGGCCGTGGCCAAGGGCGCGAAGGACGAGGACGACGACGAGGATGACAAGGGCAAGGATGACGAGGACGACGACGAGGGCGAGGTAAGCGCCGAGAAGATCAAGCGCGCCGAACGCGAGTTGTTCGGCAATGACGGGGACGACGACGAGGACGACGGCGAGGATGGCGACGACGACAAGGACGAGGACGGCAAGGGTAAAAGCAAGAAGGGCCTGACCGACTACTTCGAGGACGGGGACGAGATCGCCGACGTCATCGAGGCCGACGAGATGCTGAAGAGCATCATGGGCGCTGTCGCGAAGCGCCAAGACGACAAGTTCGAGGCTCTCGATGCCAAGCTGTGCAAGGGCATCGCCGGGGTCGCCGCAAAGGTCGATTCCGCGCTCGCGTCCCTCAAGGGGATGGAGAAGCTGCCAGCAGGCCGCAGAATCAGCCCGTTCACAGTCGGTGGCAGCCCACTCGACGACCCGGTCGGTGAAGGTGAGGGCGTGTCGCAAGGCGAGGTCAATGCCGTCGTCCTCAAGGCCCAGCAAGCCGGTGACATCTCGGGCGACGATGCTGTGGCAATCATGGGGGCCGCCAGGGTCGGCGGCAACGCCTGGGAAGTTCACAGCAAGAAGTACGCACAGATCAAGAAGGCGGTTGACGCGCAGACCGACTAGGCAGGGCTAACCACCACTGACGCAGACAACCTGACACAGACAGACACAACGCTAACGAGAGCCGCCCCATTCGGGCGGCTCTTCTGATTCCGGAGGACGCAAATGGACATGCCAGCCGTACACCTGATCCCAGACTCTGATTGGGACAACATTGGTGGCATGCTCGGGGGCCCCCTCGGCCCTGAGCTGGAGCAGATGACCAAAGCCCTCGAAGCTGGCGCCGGAGTCGACGCGGCCAGCTATACAGGCGGGCGCGCGCTCGGCTACGAATCGCTCGAGGCGCTACTTCACTCGGTCACTCTGACCGAAGCTGACGCGAAGCTGTGGCAGAGGCTTCCCAAACGCTCAATTAACGCGACGATTGACCAGTTTAACCGTCGCACGGGTTTGGGTGGTCGCTGGGGAATGGCCGTTGCTGAGAGTTCCAATCCCACGGCGCGCATTTCCGACCTGGCGCGGGCGTACGAGCAGGTCCGGTACTACCGCGACTACCGTGAGGTCTCTGACGTTTCGATGATCGTTCACAACACCGTCAACCCTGATGCTGAGGAAGAGCAGGCTGCGATGATGCAGCTGATACACAGGATTGACGAGGACATGTACTGGTCCTGCAACTCCACGGCGAACGCGGCGTTCCCGACGAGCGTGGACGGACTGTTCAACCGGATCACCGACAATGGCACTGCCACTGTCATCGACCTGGCCGGCGCGAAGATGACCACTCGCGACCCGTTCAACCAGGCCCTGGCGCTGACCAGGACCCTGGGTGGGCAGATCACGCACGCGTTCATGAACCCGCTGTTGCAGGAGGACTTCAGCATCATCTACGCGACGGCAGAGCGCGTGATACTCGCGAGCGAGGCGAGCAAGGGCCTGTGGGCTGGTGGGAAGATGAACGGCGTGACCACCTCCCAGGGCGACGTGTACTTCGAGGGCGACCCGTTCAACCTGCTCTCGTGGCAGTTCCCTTCGAGCGCGCTGGGTTCCTCTGACCGCCCGGCCGCACCGACGCTGAACAGCACGACGGCTGCTGGTACGGGCGGGACCATCCCATCTGGTAACTACTACTACAGAGTCACCGCCGTGAACGAGGAAGGTGAGAGCACCAGTGTGGCATCCGGTGCGATTACCGTGGGCGCTGGAGAGGTCGTCACGCTCGACATTAGCCCTGCAGCCACTGACGCGACCGGGTTCCGCATCTACCGCAGCGCGAAGGACGCGGCCAACGCCGACGACTGCCGCTACATGTGGGTAGAGGTGAACGCCGGCGCGAATACGACGTGGGTTGACTCGAACGCATGGATCCCGGGTTGCGCACACATCGCGCTCCTGGACCTTCGGCCCCAGGCCCACGCGTTGCAGTGGTCGCAGTTGCTGCCCGCGAGTCGCAAGAACCTGGCACAGACCGGGCCGACCCGACCGTTCCTGGTGAACATCTACGGCACGCTGCGCGTGTCGAAGCCCGAGTGGCTTGGGCTCATCAAGAACATCCTGCCCACCGTGACATCAGACCAGGGCTGGGCGCCTGTCTAAGCCGGTCAGTCGCATGCACTATGAGTAACCATCAGGGCGGCTCTGCATAGGGCCGCCCTGTCTGTTTGGAGGCCTACCATGAGACGATACGTAGTGCCAATAGTCGCCTTGTTGCTCGTGATGGCGACCACGGCAATGGCGGCAACGCCGTTGACCACGGCACAAGTCGTTCTGCTGAACCGCATGAGCCCCGCAGCCGCCCGGGTGCAGTTGGGCACCAAGCTACAGGAGGCCCTCGTCAGCGCGGCCACTACCGCCGCCGCGGTGTCGGTAGCCGATGGTGGCGGGCACTACACCGCGGCAACCGTCGAGGCGGCCCTGACTGAGATCATGGTCGCGCTGAAGGCTGAGACGAATGGTGACGCCGGCGCCGACTTGGTTGCTGCAACGCCCATCGCAAACATCGGCACCGCCAATACCGACACGGTCCAGGAGATCCTCGAGACCATCGTGGGCATCCTGGAGTCCGAGGTCGATAGCTCCTCGGGCGCCGACTACATTGCCGCGACACCCATCGCGGGTGTTGGGACTGCCAGCACGGATACCGTGCAGGAGATCGCCGAATGGATCGCTGTGCGCCTACAGTCGGTCGCCAACGGCACATCCGGCGCCGACTACCTCGGCACCACGGCCATCGCCGCCTTCGGCGCAGGGGAGACAGTGCAGTCGATCCTCGAGGGGATTGACACGGCCCTCGCTGCTACCGGCGCGAATGCGTCGGGTGCTGAGTACATTGGCTCCGAGACGATCTCTGGATGGGCAGGTAACGACGTCCAGACGGTCCTCGAGTCCGCCAAGACCTACATCGACGCGAAGCCGTATGCCCCGGTCTATAGCATGTTCTTCGCTGGCAATCTGGGGCACGAGGCAGGCGTCGGGGCCGATGGTGTCCTGATCGGCGACCTCACCGACAATGCCGTGGACAGTTTCCTGCTGGGCTCGCATGACGCCACCGCGACGTGCGTGACGTTCAACCAACCCGGCACATACGCGGACGAGGCCACGGACGTGAACAACGCTGCCGCGGATGACGTTGAAACTGTCCCTGCTGCGGTTGACGTGGGTGACATTCTCTACGTTGGGCACGCGACAATCGAGTACGTCCGCTTCGACGTGCAGATCACAACGCAGGGAAACTTCAACGGCACAGTGGTTTGGGAATACTGGGACGGAGATTCTTGGGAAGCCCACGCCAACGTCACGGACGGTACGAGCAACCTCAGCGCCGGAGCCGGATGGGTGTCGGTCACATTCGACGCCCCGGGCGACTGGGAATTGACCACCACCCACTCGATCAACGCCTACTGGACACGCGGCCGTGTGAGCGTGGACAACGGTGGTGGCGGCCAGCTTGCCGGAGAGATCAACATCATACTCTCCGAATCCGACACGATCTGGACCGACGACACCACTGACATCAACTCCGCAGGGGCAGGCGACGTAGACCTGCTCGCTGCTTACCCCACCGTGAACGATGCAGCGTACTTCGGCATGGACTCCGCCGTCTGGCTCAAACTGAAGATCACGGTGTCGCAGGCAATGACCGTAGGCGCAGGCGTCATCACCGTTCAGTATAGCACCGCGGGCGGATGGAGCACGCTGACGTGCGAGGACAACACGGCCACTTGGCTTACGGGCGCCGCGACGTACATCGTGTCGTTCGCGCCGCCGTCCGACTGGGCCACGAAGGTGATCGACGGCAATACCGAATACTGGGTGCGCTTCCGGCTCACTACAGAGGGCGTGACCCAGCAACCCATTGCGACCCAGGCCTGGATCATGGACGTGGACTCCGGCGACGGAATCACGATCAGTGGCACCGCCACGCTCTCACAGGTGCAGATGACCGCGCAGACGGCAAGCGCCACGAACAACGACAGCGAGTTCCTCATCATCAACCTCACCCAGGGAACGTACGACGGGTTCACCTGGACGCAGGCAGACATCATGGACATCGACGCAACGATAAGCCTGGCGATCACTGCCGCCGACAAGATCGCGGTGGTGCAAGTCGGCGAGGATGGAACCACGGAGTTCGCTAACGCGAACCTGCTCATCGAAGTCCAGTAGATCGCAGCACAACAACCGACGCAGAGGAGGAGCTACCGTGCCTGTAGTCACTAGCGAGCGGTACAAGAGCCAGTTGGTAGGGATGGGCGTGTCCGTCGTTGAGTTCGATGAGAACGGCGTAGCGACACGGATCGTGCAGAGAATGAACGACCATGTTGACGAGCCCATTGACGACGGGGTAGTGGCACAGGCACGTAAGCTCCCCGATCACTTCAATGTCATCGAGGACCACGAGATCAAGGCGTGGGCGGCGGGGCGAGCGGAGGATCCGATGGCCGATCCAGAACTGTACGATCTACCCGCCTTTGCGTCACCGGAGGCCGAGCCCCCGGCGACACTCCACGACCCCGAGGCTGAGGCGGCGGCCTGCGCGGCAGAGGGTTGCCCCGCGGTGGCACCCGCGCCTACGGGCGAGGGCGAGACGGAGCGACGTAAACGCGCTCTCGCTTTGGCTCGACAGAAGAACAGCACCGGCCCAGAGTTCGACGCGATAGGGGCGAGTGGCCCGGTGAATGTGCGGAAGTGGGAACGGAAGGAACTCGCCCGCATGAACAAGACAGACCTACTGGGCATCGTGCGGAGGTATGACATCGCGGTCGATGCGGGCGCCACAAATGCGGAGATCAGGGCAGCGATCAGCGATGCGCTCCAACTGAAGGAGTAGGACATGGCCGTCGAACTCGTCACAGCCGCACAACTGACCCGGCGCGCCTTCGCCGTGATAGCGCCCATTCAGGCCGTTCTCGGCGCCAGCGAGACGACTGTGCTCGTTGCGGAGACACTCGCGGAGGCGAAGGCGGGCCTCGAGGAAGACCTGGAGACCCGCTGGGAGCAGAAGGTCATCCGTCAGAGCGTGCCCGCCGACGGCGACACGTACGACGAGACGGAGCCGCCACTACCGTACTATCAGGGACAGTTCAAGGGCTACAACCTCCCGATGTGGACGCTGCGGCGCCGGCCTGTAGTCAGCATCGAGCAGATACGGCTCCAGTTCAGTGAGGCCTACGTGGTGTTGACTGCACCGGAGGCCTGGCACCGGCTCAACAAACGCCTCGGCATGATCTCACTCATGCCCATCGGCACACAGGCGCTCATCGCGGGCTCATCGGGGGCATGGTTCCTGCCTTTGCTGGGGCAATCCCACCCATACGGTGCCATCCCGCAGTTCACGGCCATTGATTACACGGCGGGCTGGTATGACCCCGATGGGGACGAGTTGCCGACCGGGAGTGACAAGGTGCGGCAGGGGATCCTCCATGCGGCCATGCGCGAACTGCTCATCGCGGCCGATGGGATAGTGCCGAACTCCGCCAGCGCAGGCGGGGCGTCGCAGACGTTCTCGTCGATGACCGAACGCCTGAAGCGCGCCGACGACGGCGTTGCGGAATTCAAGACGTGGTGGCGTAAGCACCACCGGCCACCACAAATGAAGGTAATGTAGATGGTCTTCAACCCGTATGGCTTCAAGTTAGCGATCATCACGATGGGCGAGGAGTTCACGTGGGTCAAGGCAATGCCGTGTGATTGCTATGACCCGCGCCAGAACTACGACGCCCAGAGAGGCTGCGACGTCTGCGACCACGGCCAAGTCTATGAGAGCCAGGGCACACAGAAGGGCATCGTGGAGGCGGTCAAGCGCGACATGCTCCACCCCGATCTCGGATGGATACAGATGGGGGAACTGACACTCACGACGATCCAGGCGGACGTGCCATTCGGCAAGTTCGACAAGGTTGTGCTGACCCAGCGCGCGGAGTTCGAGCGCGAGACGCTCTCCCGAGGGGCCGACGACCTCGGGCACACCTACCCGGTCGCGGTGATAGAGGTCAGGGACAGCGACACCATCTACGTGCAGGACACTGACTACGAGTTCGATGACGTGAACAATCAGATCGACTGGCTTGACGGCGGGGACGCACCCGACAACGTGTACTCCGTCGAGTATACGCACCAGCCCGAGTATTGGCACATAGGCCGCGGCCTGCAGCCATCGGCGCCACAGCCAGCGGCGGGGTTCGGTATGGTGATCGGGAAGCCAACGCGGACGGGCCTATTGTCGCTCACGGCTCCGGAGGGGTAAATGGCGTCCATTGACGACGCGCCTGAATGCCAGGAGTGTGATGGGCACTGTTGCGCGATGTACAAGATGGAGCGCAAGGCCGATGGCAAGCCGTGGATGCGGCGGCGGTTAGAGAAGGAAGCCATTGCCCAAAACTGGCGAATCGCACGCCCTGCCGTGATCTCGGGTGGTTATGTGCGTGTGTATCTATGGTGCCAGGACTTTGCCGATGGCAGGTGCTCGATCTATGCCGAGCGCCCTACAGACTGCAGGATCTACCCAATCAAAAGCGATTTGCCGTCGAGTGAACTTAACCCTGGGTGCGCTTTGCTCGACCGCAAGACCCGCGAGTATCGCGAACAGATCATGGTCGGGATGGGGTAACGCATGCGCGTACAGGAGTGGGAGTTTGCTGACGCGACGCACCCGGTCTACGAGCGGCCGCCCGGCGCCACGCAATGGCCGGACCCGCTGCCGGGCATGCTCCCGTCGCAGTACGACGACAGCCCCGCACGGGGTACGGACAGGGAGCCTCTACAGATGGGCACCGAGGGCTTCCCCTCCGCCGAGGTGTACCAGGCCCCGGGCGGCGACACGATCCAAAAGGTCGCCCTCAACACGAAGTACGCGGACGACATCGACATCACTGAGATCGAGCAGCTCGGGCGCGAGTGGATCGGCCTGATGCGACGGATGAGCATGGGTCCGCACAGCGCGGATGACCTGCGGGAGATGGGGTACCCGTACGGGTACGGAAAACCCGCGGACACGAAGGGCGGGTACACACCCGCCGAACCTGCGTCGTGGGACAGGCTCTCACGCCCGCGACAGATCCCGAGCATGGGCGCTCACCGGCGCGTCCGGGGTGCGCGGGGGAGTGTGCCGAACAGGAGCATCATCAACACGCAGTCGGGTGGGCTCGTCGCCAACTGGTACTTCCGCCTCATGCGGTGGTACGGCGGCGTGACGATGCTTTTCGGCAATAGGGCCTTCCAATCATGGTTTTTGGCCCACGGAACGATCAAAATGCAGGCGCACGGGCCGTGGGCAATCGTCGCCCAGCGCCTCCTGCCGAAGCTCCACAAGGCCTGGCGCCTCGCAGCGTACCGGGCCTGGCGACGGCAGATGCAGCGGGCGCAGACGGAACAACTGGCCCTCGTCGGACAGTTCGGCGGGGCCGCACTTGAGCCGAACAGAGAGTACGAGGCAGGAGGGTTTGGATGAGCAGTTGGACAGTAGATACCGCTGACCTCATCGCGAACATGGACGCGACGATGGGCCGGCCAGTGCCCGCCCTGCGCGCGGTCCTGATGATCCTTGAGAACAACCTCGTGCCTGTGTTGGTGGCGAAGGGCTTCCATGAGCGGGCACACCCGAAGAGCTGGCACTTCGCGGGCGAGGACCTCGGCGACACCGCAAACCCCGCATCCTGGCCGAAGGTGCTGGTCGGCGGGGCCATCTCCACTGAAGAGTTTGGCATGGGCCACATGGACGCCGTGAGCATCAACGTGACGTGCGCGATCTCCACAAAAGTCTCGCGTCGGGAGTTCCTGGATGTGGTGGACGTCGCGGCCGTTGCCCGGGGTATCCTGAGGTACCCCACGTACTCCGGCAGGTTCGTGGATCCCGACGACGCCACCATCGCCTACTGGAATCATCTCGAGCCCATAGGGTTCGCGGCGGTGCCTGAGCAGTGGCCGCAATACTCGGGCTACATGGCCCGGTTTGTGGCGCGGCAAGTGCCCGGCTCTAACCTGTGGGACGTACCACTCAGCCAAGACTGACAACACAGTGTGGTGCCGTATCGGTGCCGTTGGCATCATAGGTACCATTCCGGCGCCGGGCCATTGCCCGGTGCCTTCTCGCCTCCCCAACGCCTGAGAGGGCACATTGGGAGGCGCTACACGCGGGGCCCCGCCTTATGGTGGGGCCCCGTCTCTTTTAGGAGGAATGACCGATGGGTCTTTTTACCGATACGGCAGCCGAAGCACTGACCGACTACCTGGCCAGTCGCATACAGGCAGCCATCACATCGCCTGCGCCCGACATGCTGTTGGCCAATACGAACACGGGCCTGGCCTCGTACCTCGATGGTGTCAGCGAGGACCCCGCCCTTCAGGCGGCACTCCTGGGTGCGTGCTCCACCATCGACAGACAGGTACTCGCGCCCAACTACCGTGCGTACGTGCAGAGCATGGTCGCGCGGGCCGACTGGAAGGCCCTATTCACCGCGATCAACACGTACGTCACCAGCGACGATGGTGGGGCGTACGCCAGCTTCGCCGCGTGGGTCACAGACGTTGACGCGGAGCTGCACCCGTTTGTCGGTGAGGTGATCCGCTCACAACTGAACGAGAGCGCATTCGGGGCCAGCGGCTCGATCAGTGGCGTCATGCACCCGCTGATGCAGGCGGTGGACTTTGACCGGGTCTACACCGGCACGCAAGGCGCGCTCACGGACGACACCACGGATGCAGCGAGTGTCGCCGCCGCCGACGTGGCCCTCTTCGCCGCTGACGATGACATCATTGCCCTGGGGTCGCGGCATCGCTTCAGCAGGATACTGTTCGACCTGTCCACTGTGGCAAGTGCCGACGTCGAACTCGTCGCCTACTACTGGAATGGCGCGGCGTGGGCAACCTTGTCCGTCACCGACACCACGACCGGCTTCAGCGTCAACGAGGGCCAGATCTCGTTCACGGCACCGAGTGACTGGGAGCCGCACGCGGAGGACATGCAGGGGACGCCCGCAGCGTTCGACAGCGCACAAGAGGGCGAGCTCTACTACGTCATCCTACAGAGGACGGCGAACGCGATGGTGACGCCGCCCATCGCCACATGGTTCCAGTGCATCCCCGAGGCCATTGAGTGGGCGAGCGGCCTCTACGGCGTTGACCAGCCCCCGTTGGCACTGGTGCAGATCACAGACACAAACACAGCCACATTCACTGCCATTCAGCAGCCGGACATCACGAGGTTCGAGCCGGCGCTGCTCGCGAACAACGCCCTCAAGCTAGTGGCGATCAACGACTTCGCTGCTGACATCACCCTCACACTAGGCTACACCGACCAGGACGGCAATGCCGCCACGCAGGCTCAGGGAGCATGGTCGGCGGCGATAGCCGCAGGTGATGAGGAGAACCTTGCTCTGGGTGCCGACACAGGCCTCCAGACCATCGTGCCAGCCACGTGCAGCATCGTCACGGCCAACGTGGCTGGGTGCTTCCTGATCGTGCTGAATGACTACCCGCGATCCGTTGCGGTGAAGTAACTGACACCAGGAGGTGGGGCCATTGGGCCTCTACGCAAACGCAGAATACAGAGTCGGGTTTCAAGGGTACCTGAAGTACAAGACGCAAGCTGGCCTCCTGGTGCCGACAACCCAGGTGGTGGACCCGAGCATCCAGCCGGGCGTGGACACTGTCGTGGGGCCTTGTCAGTTGCCCGCATGGAACATCAATGACAACTTCAGTCCCGTTGAGGGAATCGGCAGCGCGAAGGACGTGGGGCAGCACCCAGGCCGCCGCGAGTGCGACATCCGCACACAGTTGTTCGTCGCGAACGGCGAACTATTGGAGTGGGCAGTTCGTGACCACACGACCACCCCGGTTGACGTGAGCACGGTCAAGGGCCTGAAGCTCCTATGCTTAGAGATCGGCACAGACGCCGACTACGGCGACGAGTACGCAAAACAGGCCCTCGACGCTCTGTTTAGCTCATTGCGTGTCGAGTGCGCCGAGAACCAGAAGGTCACGGCTGACATGGAGTGGTGGGCAGTGGGGATGATTGACGCCACGCCGGACACCAGCGTTGGTGTGCCCGAGAGCGACGTCCTCATCTGGCAGTACATCACGTGGGACATCAATGGCACCGACTACAAACCGATCCTGTCGCGCGTGACGGTCTCTGTCAACAACACCCTCGAGCGCGTTGGGTCGCGCAACCAGTTGGGTGCCACTGGCAGCGAGGAGGAAATCTCTCGCACGCCCTACGGCATCAGGCCGAAGATGGAGAAGCTCCAGGTGCAGTACGGCTTGCACGACAAGCTCCCCGATGCGCTGCTCACCGGTGCCGACTGGGGCACTGTAACACTCCACGCCGAGCAGCCTGGGGCCGGAGCGGGCAGGAAGCGCCTGGACATCGAGATCGACGCCAACTACCTGAATCGCAGGGGGCAGGGGCAGGTCGGTGCCAACAACATGCTCACGTTCACCGCCGACACGGCGTCACATGGCATCACCATCGACGGGTCAGCGACCACGTAAGCCATAGTAGCACTCATCACAGCAATGGGAGGGCCACAATGCCGATCAAGCTCAAGTGCGATGAGGGGTACTTCAGCCGCAAGGTTAGCTATGAGGGTACAACCTTCAGTATACGCGAGCTGGATGACGAGGCGGAGGAGGGCCTGAAGAAGCTGGAGGCACAGTTGAAGGAGGACGCAGAGAAGACCCTCCAGGAGCATGGCATTGATCCCGCCGCACTACGCGCCAAGTTGGCACAAATCCCCCCGGGGGACATTGAGGCCATAGGGGTCGCGATGGAGGAATGCGGCGGTGAGTTGCCCCTGGATGTAGAGTTTGAGTTCAAGAACAGGCGCAAGGCCATCCTCGTGTTCACCTGCCAGCACGGCGTTGTTGGCTGGGACATCACGGGGCACGAGTGCACACCCGAGAATGTGGAGCAACTACCGAACTGGGTCCTCAAGGCGCTCTCGAAGGAAATCATCAAGGACACGGTCCTCTCCGACAGTGATGCGGCTTTTTTAGCCGCGCCGCAGTAGAGCTGCTGTCGGAGCGCCGGTTGCCATTGGCGCTGAACAATCACCCAGAGGTCGCGGAGTTGCTGGAGGCGTTCTTCGTCCTCCGGTCCACGGGGCAGAAGCCCTGGGATCTCGGGATCGACGTGCCGCGCCGGAAGTTCGCGGAGGCGGTCGCGCACCTGTCCGCCCTCTGGGAGACACACCAGATCACGCAACAACAGCCGCAGTGCCCATTCATGGGCGCACAGGAGTAACCGATGCTCGTACCGCAGGATGAACAAGGCCTCTTACAGCAGGCCGTAGACAATGTGGTCGCACGGCACGGCGGGCAGTACCAGGCCAGCGTGCGCGATGGTGGCGCATTATGGCAGACCGGGCCACAGTACCGCCCCGCAGGCGACAGCCCCACATGGGACCGTGATGTGCGCCCCGGGCAGTTCATCCCCGCCGAGGAGCAGACACGCCTCAGCCTGGAGCTCGGGCTTGAGATCAATCGCCTGCGGGCTGAGGTGCGCACGGCGGAGGAACAGGCGGAGACACCTCCCACAGCGGAGACGGAGCGCCCTCCCGAATTGCCGCGCATGGTGCAGTCTGTTACGGCAGCCGGGGCGGTTCGTTACACACCTGCGCCCGAGGATCACGAGGGGCCTGCGTTCTACCGGCGCGAGACGGCTGGCGGCGTACGGTATATGTCGGAGGATCAGTACGAGCAGTACCAGGATACCGACGGGGGCGGAGAAGGCGAGGGCGGGGGCGAGGAGGGTGGCTCGGGCGGCCGCGGCTCGGGTGGCCGTCGGGGCGGCGCCTGGAAGAGCATACTACGCGGGGCGGCGATCGGTAGCGTGGGTGGGGGGCTGGCAGCGGCTGTAGCAGGCGGTCTGGCAGCCCCTCTACATCAAGGCATCGCCCTGGCCCTGTCCGGCGGAGGTGGCACGGGCGCTGGCGTGACCCGCATCGCAGGCGCGATCACCGATGTACTGGTCACGGGCGTCCGTCTGGCGGCCACCGCGGGCGGTGCCGTGATCGGTGGTGCGCTGGGCATATTGTTCGGCGGTGCCATCGGCGCAATCGCGGGTACTGTCGCCGGGGCACTCGGCGGGATGTTCAGCCAGGCCGGCCGCGCACTTGGCGAGACTGTTGGCGGCATCGTCCAGGTCTTCCAGGACGCGATCACTAGCAGCATGCAGTTGGCTGACAGTACCATGCGGCTGGCGACCAACATGAACATGAGCGCCCAGAGCGCGGTGAACTTGACCACGAGCTTGCAAGCGCTGGGTGTTGCCCCACAACAGGTCGAGAGCATGTTCGGGGGCATGGGTCGCCAGTTGTGGATGGCCGATATGCGGCTGGCTGCGTTTGGGGTGACCATGCAGCGGAACCGCGATGGTAGCCTGGACTTTGGGCGCACTCTCATAGGGATTGGGCAGGCACTCGATCAGGTGGACCCGTCGATGCGGCCGTTCCATGCGCGGGCGATGATGGGGCCGGCGGCAGATCAGCTCTACCCGCTGACCCAGAACCCTCAGATCATGGCGGACATGGTGCGGGCGCAAGACGAACTGGCGCCGAGTGCCGAGCGCATCAAGACATTGTGGGAGCAGTTGTACGTCCCACTCAACACCACGAAGATTCTGTGGCAGGAGATCAAGCTGGAGTTCATCAGTGGCTTCCTGCCGATCATCCGCAGTGGCATCGGCACGCTCACGAACCTGTGGCGCATGCACAGCGGGACGGTCAAGGCATGGTTCAGGGAGCTTCCCGCGCGGGCGCTCACTGGCCTCGCAGGAATTGCCGACTGGCTCCAGCAGTTGGTCCAAGTTTGGGGCCCCAGGCTGAGCACGGTATTCGATGGCTTCATTGGTTCGCTCAACGTGTCAATCGACCTCGTGAACAGGCTGGCGAACAGCCGCGTGGGTCAATGGGTGATAGGAGGGCCGTCGCCCGCCATCCCGGGCATCCCGGCGATGGGCGGGGGCGGTGAGGGCGGCCCCGGGGCGCCGGGGGTACAAGGTCAACAGGTGAGGGCCGGGGGCGGTGGCGGAGACTGGCAGCGCACGAGAGCGACGGGCGGGGGCGGAGTGCCGGAACAGGCCGGGGCAGAAGGCGGAGGCAGAGCAGGGCCGGGGTTCATACAGCGGCATCCCCTCGGTACGGGGGCGACCATAGCGGCTGCCCTGACGCAGATCCCAAAGGTGCTGCGAGCGGGAGCCCCCATGCTGCGGGAGGGGGCGCGCACTGCGGGCATGGGGGGGCTCGAAGGGGGCACTGTGCTGAGGGCGATGACGCAGGGCGGCGTCCAGACAAGGGCGGCGCTCCAGAGCGCTACGACTCTGGCACGGGTTGCGCCGTGGGTGGCACGGGTAGCAAGCCGCGTTGCGGCTCCGCTCGCCGCCATCACCACTGGGTACGAGGGCTATCGCGAGGCTAGGCAAGGAAGAGGTGTGAGTGGTGGAGGCCTGCTCCGCAGCATGGGCACAGGAGCGCTCACTGGCGGCGCACTGGCGGGGGCATCTACGCTCGGTATTGGCATCCTACCTGGGGCCCTCCTCGGTGCGGTCGGGGGGGCACTAACGTATGGCGCCGGCCGCCTTATAGGAGGAGGGGCACGTCGTCGTGCTGAGACGGCAGATGAACAGGCCGCGGCGCAGCGTCAAGCACAGCAGCAGCAGGCCCCGTATGAAGGCATCGGAGGGGCGAAGTGGGGCGATCCGTTCAGGGCGATGGCTGACTACATGGAGAAGACGGCGAAGAAGGAGCAGATCGCTCCTCTGAAGGTCGAGGGCGAGATCGTGGTCCGTAACGAGGTAGCCGTGGCGCCAACCGACCTCTTCAACGTTCAACTCGCGCAGTACGAGACGCTCCAGACTTGGCGGGGGATTCAGAAAGCGCTTGCATAGAGTCCAGCGCCGCTAGCTGGAAGGCCTTGTTCCCGAGGAATATGGCAGACACCGCGAATGCCCCGAAGATGGCTCCCGGGTACCAAACGCACCAGACCGCCACCGCGGCGAGGCCGCACAGACCGGATAACACACCGTACAGGATCACACCGTTGCGGTAGGTCATCACCAACACCTCCACCCTTAGTATACCCCAAACGGGGGCGCTGTAAACTATAACCTGAAGGAGACATCGCAGACATGGTTGCAGACACAGTTCCGGTCGCTGAGCAAGTACCGCAGGCGGGCCTCGTGGCCGCAGGGGAGTACAGATCGGCGCCGGGCACGCTTGAGGTTGAGGTCGAGAAGAACTGTACGTCACTTACGTTCGACGGTGTTGCTTCTTTTGCCTTCTGGGGCGACGGCCGCTTCTGGGGCACCCACGAGGACATTGCTAAGCAAGCTCATCGCGACTTGCTCGGGGACGACGCGTAAACCTCCGCACCTGAGCACGCACAACCAACAGGACGCTGACACCACCAGCCCTCGCACTCGCGGGGGCTTTTTTGTTGCCCGCTCACTTGCGAGGCCCCATGCCCCTTACCGACTGGCGAGCCACACAATCCGATGGCACGATTGCCGACACGCCAGCGACCTGCTTCAGATACAAGTACGTCATCGACTTCTGGCATTCGTTCGCGGGCTCAAGTGGCATCGTCAACACCACGCTCGAGGGTGACTGGCGCCTCCGCGTGGTCAATACCGACGACGAGACGATCTTCGAGCAGGAGGTCCACCTCTCCTACCAGCTCGTGGCCCTTGTGATCGGCTTCGCTGGCAACCCGTGGCTCAGCACGTACATCTGGTGGTACGTGGACGGCAGTGAGCGCATCCGCACCACGACCTGCGGCACCGACATGGCGCTGGCAGAGACAGCATCGGGCGTCACCGTCGCCCAGACCACGATCCCGTTGACGAACGTCCAGGGCGTCTTCCCTGTCGACGGCCCGGCATGGTTGGAGCAAGAGCGCATTGAGTACGACGGCGTGGCCGCCGACATTCTCTCGGGCGTGAACCGTGGCATCTACGCAGGCCCGTGGGGCCACGCGGCGGGTGTCGAGGTCCGTGAGGCCCCGCCCACCATCGGGGTTGAACAGGGCATTGCAGTCCCCGCAGGTGGCGGCGACTACACGAACATCGAGGGGCACGTGATGACGGAGTGGATGAGCCCCGTCTACGAGCTGGCCGTGCCCGCGGGCGCCCGGGTGGTGATCGACTTCCACAACGTGGGGCTACAGGCCCTCAGCAAGTCGGTCGCGGCGATCCAGACACAGGTCTGCGCGGGCGCTATAGCCTGCACGCGGGATCCCTGGCAGGGGGTCTCGTGGGCGGTATTGCCTGAGAGCGGCGACCAGGTCGTCCGCAGCATCCATGACAACGGCACCACGGCACCATTCACCGGCAGCTTACCCAGCGACCTCGGCACGGCGCACTTGGTGCGGTACCCGCACACAACGCGTCTCGGACTCATCTGTGACGTGGACGGCGACATCCGTTACACAGAGAGCTTCGCAGAGGGACAGGAGGGCACTTGGACGGCTATGGCTACGATCATCGAGAACGTAGACCTGCTCAACTGGTGCCTCGGCGAGGACGGTGGGACGCACTACCTGTTGGTGCGTGAGGCCGGCGTGATGAAGATGCTGCACGCGATGGCGAATGGCGACGGGACGTACACGGTGGTGGACAAGGGCGCGGTATCCGGCATCACCGAGCCGGGGAGCTACATGCAGCAGCAGTTCGGGAGCCTGCACATCGTGGGCGAGACCGATGGCAATGTCGTCCACTACGTCAGCGCGGACGGGGGTGTCACGTGGGCGTAAGAACCGTCCCCTGGGTACAGCTCCTCGTGTGGCCCATCGACACAAGCGTGGTCAGCGGCCCCCGTGCGTTTGCGATCAACGACTCCCCACGCCACATGGCACGCCCTGGCGCGACATCGCAGGGCGTAGCAGACAAGCGCCGCGACGAGATCAAGAACGTCACGAACTTGGCGTACTGGGACCTCCCCGATCCCGAGGGCGGCACACACACGGCAGGCTACACGCTGGCGCCGTCGTTGAAGCCGCTGGACGTCCAGATCACCGGCGCCGACAACGTCACGCCCAGTGACGCCGACAACCTCATCAACTTCCGCACGCTGAAGGGCGACTACTGGGCCACTGTCATCCCCGACTACGAGCCGCGCACGGCGGCCCTCAAGTGGTACGACGCGTCTAACCCCGGCAACAAGTTCCGGGCCAAGTCGGTGGAATCGCTGCCCGCGGCGCAGTCGTTCGCATTCCAACTGCACGCCTTCGGGTACGCCGATGAATCGTCACACCTCGTCATTCAGTGGGGCGATGGTTACGGCATCCGCCTGACGCCCAACGACCCGCCGATCCTCGTCAGGGTTGGCCGACGCAGCAGCATCACGCGCCTCCGGACCATCGACGTAGCGCCCGAGCAATTCTTCGCAGGCGAGCCGATCTGGATTCATGTGAACCACATCGCCGGGCGTTGCGTGGTGCGCGTAGACCAGGGCAAGAGCACTACCCAGGCCGTCTACGCGGATCGCCGCCAGCACGTGAACGTGAACGACAAGACAAAAACGATGCAGACGCTGGAGATGCGCGACGTCAAACCCGGCCCCGGCACCATAGAGGTCTGGGGGCAGGGCGTGCCGTTCGACCTGCGCGTCTGCGAGTACGAGTACGCGGCGAGTGGATCTTACGACCGAGAGTACAAGGCGTGGAGGGAGAATACCGACGACACCCCCGAGATGGCGGCCCTGGGCCACAATGCCTACGGCAAGCACGGCGCAGGAGGGGGAGACCTCGACGACGTCGCGGCCGTCAGGATCACGCCAGTGGACGCTACTGTCGGCGAGTACGAGTACACGGCAGACCTCACGCGGGTAGAGACGGGCCAGCCCAGTGACGTGATGGCCGGGCACTACACGCCCTACCTGCACTCTGTCGGGATCAACTACACAGCGACATTGCTACGACCAGACATAGACCCCATCGACATCGCCCCCGCATTGCTCTCGATGGACGTAGACATCGCCGACCCGATGCTGGCGCCGGGGACGACGGTGACGGCGAAGATCCGACGTGACCTGCTCCCTGAGTGCCAGATCATCGACAAGGACAACTGGGAGTCCACGAAGGGTGCTGTCGGCGATGCCTGGCCAGACTACCTCAACAAGTACCACGAGGCGGTATTGCGGGTGGGATGGTACGAGGATGACAAGGCTGCGCCTCAGGATCAGTTGCGCATCTTCGATGGCTATGTGGCGGCGGTCAACCCCGACCTCCCCGGCTATGGTGAGAACGTCAGCGAGGTGGAGCTCCAAGACCCGGTGTTCC
>SDBU01000158.1_pt1 | contig 95245 bp, 72 predicted proteins | sample 2277071 | NCBI WGS metagenome assembly SDBU01 (sample SAMN10397929, study PRJNA504765) | marine sediment metagenome | isolation source: marine sediment core GS08_GC12, 126 cmbsf | place: Arctic Ocean: Gakkel Ridge, Loki's castle | collected 2008
GACGGCCACCCACACACCGACACCGACGGCCACCCACACACCGACACCGACGGCCACCCACACACCGACACCGACGGCCACTCACACACCGACACCGACGGCCACCCACACGCCGACACCGACGGCCACTCACACACGGACACCGACGGCCACCCACACGCCGACACCGACGGCCACCCACACGCCGACACCGACGGCCACCCACACGCCGACACCGACGGCCACCGACACACCGACGCCGACGGTAACGCCATCACCAACACCCCGTCCGATGTGAATGGCCACTTTCTACGACAACCCCGACTTCGGGGGTGAGCCAGTGATGTGGCCCTGTGTCGAGGCCATCATGTTCGACTGGGGTGAGGGGTCGCCGGGCGTGGGTCTGCCAGCGGACGGCTTCTCGGTGCGGTTTGTCGCGACCGTCACATTTGGGGAGGGCTCCTATTACTTCAGTGTGAAGGCTGAGGGAGGGGTGCGCGTATGGTTGGACGGGGAGGTGATTTGGGAACAGTGGTACGACGACTACGACGTCCCCTTCGAGATTGGCTTCTATCGGGCTCCCGGCGCGGGAGAGCACGTCATCGTCGTCGAGTTCTATGACTCGGAAGCAGGCGCATCCATCACATTCGACTGGACCAAGCCGGAGTAAGAGTGATCGACGACGCTGTGGGGGGCGCACGCGAGGCAGCCCGGTTCAAGCTCAATTCACGTTCCCGCCGAGAGGGCATCGGCTTCCGGGTCTGTGCGGCGCCTATCTAGTTCCGGACTCTTGGACACTACGAGGCGGGGGTGGCGCGCCCAAGCAGGCCACCTCCACCTCGATCGCCCACCTCCACACATTGGCAGCCAGGCAGCGTGGGATGAGCAGACGGCGCCTTGTTGCTAGCGCCTTGGCATCGGGATATATGGATGCCTGGCCGCCACCTCCTCGTCGAGCTCGACTCCCAGTCCCGGCCTGGTCGATGGTATGATGTACCCCTTCTCCCACCGGACGGGCTCCTTGAGTATCTCGGCATGGAAGCCCGACCAGGTCTCGATCCCCTCCTGGATGAGGAAGCTGGGGCTGCACACGTCGATCTGGATGTTGGCCGCGCCTGCCACGGGACCGCAGTACAGCCAGGGTGCGATCTGAGCATAGTTCGCCTCGCACATGCCGGCGATCTTTTTCAGGCCCATGACCCCGTTCAGCCCCACGTGTGCCTGGATGATCTGGGCCGCCTGCTTTTTCAGGAGCGAGTAAAAGTCGTGCATCGTGCACAGGCGCTCCCCCGTGGCGATGGGAATGGTGGTGTGCTGAGCTACGCGGGCCATTTCGTCCATGTTCTCTGGCGGCACCGGCTCTTCGAACCACAAGGGGTTGTATGGCTCTAGCACCTTAGCAAACCTTATGGCGCTGTGAGTGTTGAGCTGGCCGTGGGTGCCCATCAGGATGTCAACCTTGTCGCCGACAGCGTCGCGGATGCTCTTCATCACCGCGTCCACGTAGCGCAGTTCGACGAGGGAGATATCCCTTGGCGCGGGGACGAGCGAAATCGGGTCGAGCTTGACCGCGGTAAAGCCCTTCTCCGCGAGCCTGGCCGCGGCCTCTCCAGCCTTTTCGGGCGGCTCGGGCCTGTGCCATTCGTATATGTAGGTATAGGTGCGAACCTTCTCGTTGTACACCCCGCCCAACAGGTTGTAGACCGGCTGGCTCAAGGCCTTCCCGACGATGTCCCAGCAGGCCATCTCGAATGCGGCCACAACCTGGGTAGACACGATCCCAGGATGCCGGAAAGAGTGGGTGCTGGAGTAGAGCCTGTCCCACAGTTTCTCCGTATCGAACGGGTCGGTCCCGATGACAAACGGGTCGCAGAGATCTTTGATCAACTGCACCAGGGCGTGTTCCCTGTCCCGGGCGACGTTGCATTCGCCCACCCCTTCGATCCCTTCGTCTGTGATCAACTTAAGGAACACCCAATTCCGCCCTCCGCGATGGGGAGGTGGGTTGCCAACCACGAATGTCTTCACCCCGACGATCTTCATGACTCTGGCCTCCTTAGCCAACTTTCGCGCGCTCTAGCCGAGCCGCCTCGGCTCGGCCGCTGCAGGCCAACCGGCACGACGCTGAAAGCATAGTATCATGAAATCGCCATTGCGCGCCAGGCCGCGCGCTGTGGCCAAGAAAACGGAGGCGACCAGCGAACGCCGATCGCCTCCACCGTAGGGAACCTGCCTGATCTTTCTACTGCAGCAGCCAGAGCTCGCTGTAGATTTCGTTTTCGGCTAGCTCCGAGAATCTCTGAAAGTGTGCGGCACGACCAGGCCTGGCATCCCACGCCGCCCAGAACTTGCGTCGTTCGTCAAAGCTCTCGAACTCCATCTCCAGGGCCACCCTGTTTCTGAGCCCTGTGCGGGAGATGTAGACGCGCTCCGCCTTGATCCCCTCCTTGTAGAATGCCGCGAGTTTCTCCTCGCATTGGGGCTTCGCCTTGAATGTGAACCGCTCTACCAGCATGATTCCTCTCCTTTCGGGATGGGGCCAAGAGAGCCGAACCCTGGCCGATGTGGGCGCGAAGGGCAGCGAGGTGGGCAACGGCAAGGAGGGTTGGCTTCTCCGGGCCGGCGGATGCGTCCTTAGAACCATTATGTCATAGAATCGCGCCGCGCGCCAGGGCAGGCGCTCAGTCGTTCTACAGGCAAGCCGGGGCGGAGTAGAGTGAGGGTGTAACTGCGGGGCCGCGTCCTCGGGAGAGCTGTGGTGTCTCGCTCTCTTCCCGTTGAGAGCCTCCCTTTCGCCGGAACCGACGCGCGAAACCCGCTCCCCCTCTGCCATAGGCCTCGTCATGGCACACCACTGTTGGGGTTGAAGCCTGGTGGCACACACAATCAAACCCTCCTTACACCCGTTGTCGAACCTTCCTTACACCCACAGTCGAACCCTCCGGACGAACCAAGGCCCCAGATCATGCTAGAATGAGACAGTACTGCATGGGCATAGAACGGCGTCTGAAGCCGCCATCCGGCATCAGTTTCGGGCCAAGGAAAGGTCGCACGCAGGTTACCCTGTTTGGAGAGTTATGAGCTTTGGCGGAGCAGTCACAATGGCGTGAGTCGGCTGACCCTAACAGTCGTCTGCTCCGATTCCGTGGTCCGGTTTGGCGGCAGCGCTCCCCTGCGGGCGCCAGGACCCCCAAAACCGCCGGCGCACAAGACCTCCGAGGTGTCAACACTCCTCGGGGGTCTTTGTCTGATGGTAGCCGGCGTCAGCCGCACGCCTCAGGAGGGGTGCAGGGGGAATCGCCGAGGCAGGCAGCCTTCGCTGTGCCGCGGCTCACCTGTGACAACGATCATTTCTCGATGATCTTGCTGAGTCGATTTGACAGATCGGGGTCGATGTGGTATTATCGGCGGCGGTTGTGGCCTGTGGTCTCATCGCAGCCGGCAACATGCACGATTGCAGGCGACAATCAAGGGGTCCTGTGCCGGTAGGACCAGGTGTCATTGTAAGCGGGCGCCCTTCGGCGGATTTATCTCTAGCATCAGACTTTGTCGGGTCTCACTGTTGCACGTCGAATCCTTGTCTGGCCCATCGCTGCCAACGTCACAGCTAGCCAGGCTGCGTGGTATCACGTCGCTGCCAGGGCCTGACGTCAAGCAAGATGATCAGCCGAGCCTGTGGTACGGCCCAAAGCCACTTGGCTCCAAGGTCGCACTTGCGGCGGGGAAGGCTGGCTCCATGGGAGCTGGCGCTTGACCTGGGGCATACGCTCGCATCATCGCAATCTACTCGGCATCTTGGCGTGAGCCGGGGTGTTGAGCCACAACTTGCCTCCTGGCCCCGGCACAGGACTATCTCGTACCCCGCACGGGCCACCTGTCGTGTGAACGCCCTGAACGGCCTCTGGTCGCTGCAACGGGGTCTACTCAGCACACGGTGAGGATCTCTGCCTCGCCGTCGGTCACCACGATGGTGTGCTCAAAGTGTGCGCACAGCTGGCCATCTCGCGTCGCCACTGTCCAACAGTCATCCTTCACGTATAGTTCAGGCGACCCGACTGTCACCATCGGTTCCAGCGCAAAGGTCATGCCCGGTTTGATGAGCGTGCCTCGGCGGCGTCTGCCCCAGTTGGGGATTTGGGGATCTTCGTGCATGCGGCGGCCCACGCCATGGCCGGTGTACTCGCGCACCACCTGGTATCCCTGCGACTCTACCCACCCCTGGATTGCGGCCGATATGTCTCCGACACGATTCCCCGCCCGTGAGGCGTCGATGGCCAGGCGCAGAGCTTCACGGGTCACGTCAATCAGACGTTGAGCCTCGGCCGAGACTTGGCCAACCGGCAGCGTGACCGCCGCATCGCCAACAAAGCCATCCAGCACAGCGCCACAATCCAGGCTGATGATGTCGCCCTCCCTCAGTCGCCTCTTGGCGGGAAGGCCATGCACCAACTCGGAGTTGATGCTGGCATTGATGGTAGCCGGGTAGGGATGTCCAGGAAAGGTGAAGTTTGGGTAGTTCAGGAAGGCCGGGGTTGCTCCGTGAGACAGAATGACATCTTTTGCGACACGGTCCAACTCCTTGGTAGTGGTGCCTGGGCGCACCGCGCGAGCCACGGCCTCCAGAGCCAGTGCGTTGACGTGCCCCGCTCTGCGCATGCATGCTATCTCTTCGTCTGACTTGATGATGATGGCCACGAATGGAGCCTCCAATCCGTAGGACTATCAGTTTGTTGGCACACCTGTGCCCCGAGCCGGGGTGAGCATGACTCCCGAGGGATGAACGTGGATTCATGTTGGCGCGGCGCAAGTATAGTCGGCCTGGGCCATTTTCACAAAGAGGGGCTGCAGTCTTCTGGTGCTTACCCAGAGGGCATCGAAAAGCGCCGAGAAGGTGGTCGTGATCCAGTAGGGGCGATTCGCCCCGGCATCTCCGGCCTTCGGCCTCCGACCAGGATCTGCGACGAATCGCCTCTACACCAGGGTCTATATCCGTCCTTTGTTTTCGTTTAGACCGTGCTACCCGGAGTATCCACGCAGCACGCCGCCGATTCGCCTCCAGTCAGGCTCGGAGCCGCTTTTTCGATGCTCTCCACCCAGGCACTGGACAAGCGGGGAGTGATGCGCTAACATGGTTGGGTGGAGCTGTCGAAAGGCACATACCTGAGGGAGGAGTGATCGGCCGTCGTTGACGGCGGACATACCATCTGGTAGGAGATAGGCTATGAAAGGCGTGGTTCTCGCCGGGGGGCTAGGTTCGCGACTGTACCCGCTAACTTACGCAACCAACAAACACCTCTTGCCCGTCTACGATAAACCGATGGTCTTCTATCCCATCCGCACCTTGGTGGGGGCGGGCATCACCGAGGTCATCGTGGTGACCGGTGGTCCCCACGCCGGCGACTTTATTGGAGTCTTGAAGAATGGCGAGGAGTTGGGGTTGAGGCATCTGGAGTACGCCTACCAGGAGGGTCACGGGGGCATTGCCGAGGCACTGAGCTTGTGCGAGGACTTTGCCGACGGCGAGAGCATCGCAGTCATCCTGGGCGACAATACCACCGATGCCGACATCTCTGAGGCGGTGCACGGCTTTCAAGAGGGCGCGCTGGTCTTCTTGCGGGGCGTTCCCGACCCCGAGCGCTTCGGCGTGCCGGTGTTCGATCCCCTGGACGCCAGGCGGATCATGGCTATCGAGGAGAAGCCTGCCCAGCCCAAGAGCTGGTATGCCGTCACCGGTCTGTATCTGTATGATGGCCGCGTGTTTGACTTCATCCGTGAGCTCGAGCCTTCGGGCCGAGGTGAGTTAGAGATATCTGATGTCAACAATATGTACATCGCGCGCGGGTTGTTGCGTTGGACCGAGCTCGAAGGCTTTTGGTCTGACGCTGGCACCTTCGAGAGCCTCTTCCGCAGCAGCGCCTATTGGGCACAAAAGGCCACTGGTCGGGCCTGTGAAGACTTTGCCAAGTACCTTGGGGCTCATCGTTGATGGGCTCGCTGGGCTCGCACGCACTCCGGGAGACATCTGAGCAGGGTGCCCAGGGCTGGCATGTAGGCAGATTATGAAGGCACGCACCGAAGAAGGAGAGTCATGGGCACGATTCTGAGCGCTGTTGGTGGGCTAGCGCTCTTTTTGTATGGCATGAGGGTGCTCAGCCAGGGCATGGAGCAGCTGGCTGGAAGCAAGCTGCAAGAGTGGCTTGACAAGGCCACCAACAAACCCTGGAAGGGAGCGACCTTTGGCGCCGTGGCCACGTCACTCCTCCAAAGCAGCAGTCTGCTCATGGTGACCATGATGGGGTTGATCAACGGGGGGCTGCTCACACTTGAGCAAGCCATCGGAGTCATGTTGGGCCAGGAGATCGGCACCACCCTCACGGGGCAGCTCATCGCCTTCGATGTGGGGGCCATCAGGTTCATTGCAGTCGCTCTGGGTGTTCTGCTCCTCGAACTCGGCGATGGCAAGTGGCATCGCTATGGCCAGATACTCCTGGGTTTTGGTATCCTTTTCATGGGCATGAAGAGCATGTCGGGTTCGCTGAAAGCCTTGGCGGCCCATCCTCTGGCGGGTCAATGGCTGGCACAGATGGGGCAGAATCCTCTGCTGGGAGTGCTTGCTGGGGCCGTGTTTACCGCAGCCATTCAGAGCAGCTCTGCCATGACTGGCTTGGTAGTGGCCATGGGCACTAGCGGCGTGATTACCCTGAGGGGGGGCATCGGGCTCATCTACGGTGCCAACATCGGCACCTGCGTGACCGGGCTCATTGCCTCCAGTCGGGCCTCGGTTCCGGCCCGGCGGGCGTCGATCGCTCAGATCATCATCAACGTGCTCGGTGTGGTCATCTTCCTGCCCTTTGTCATACCATACGCATCCGTATTGGAGCGCACCTCTTCCTCTCTGCCGCGCCAGATCGCGAACGCCCACACCATCTTTAACTTAGCCGTAAGCGCGATCCTCTTTCCCTTTGTCAGGCCCATCGTCAGACTGACCAGGCTGGTCGTGCCCGACCGAGTGCCCTCCAGGGTCCCCAAAGTCACCCACTTCATCGACCATCGTCTTCGCAGGGTGCCTTCTATCGCCATACTGGAGGCGGCCAAAGAGCTCGATCGTCTGGGCGCGACGACGCTGCAGATGCTGGAGCTGAGCCATAAGGCGCTTGTCTACGAGGGGATGGACGCTGCCACCGAGGTCCTGCGACTGGAGCGACAGGTGGCCGACCCACTATGCGATGCTGTAGAAGGCTTCTTGGACGATATCATTGCTGAGGAGATCGACGGGCCAGAGCGGAGACGCTGCTTCCGACTCAAGAACGCGAATGTGGACCTGGAGCGCGTGGCCGACCACGCCGAGAATATGGCCGAGGCAGCACAGGACCGGGTGAACCATCAGGTCCCCTTCTCCGAGGAGGCTATCAAGGACCTGAATCGGGCCTTCAACCACGCCAAGCTCACCCTTGAGACATCTCTGGCGGCCTTCAGGGAGGACGACCGGGAGTTGGCCTGGCAGACCTGTCGCCTGGAAGACGAAATGGACCGCATCGAGCTTGATGCTCGTCAGGCACACTTGAACCGCCTCAGTGCCGGTGTCTGCCACCCCGAGGCCAGCGTGCTCTTTGTGGAGACCTTGCGCAACCTGGAACGCATCGGCGACCACGCCGACAACCTCGCTGTGTCGATTCTTCGCAAATCCTGATGGCGGTTGATGGCGTGTCGGAAGGGTTCTGAGCCCGTTGGGGCAGGCTTTGGGTTGAGACATTCCTTGGCGACTACATTCCCGAGGTGCACTGCTTGCGCCGAGGAAGCTGTACAAGGGACACGAGGGGAGGCGACATGTACCGGGCATTGTCTACTGGCGCCATCGGCGTGCAAGTGCCATTTGAGGAGGCCGTGCGCCTTGCGGCGCTCAATAGCTTTGAGGGGATCACGGTGAGCATGGCAGATGTCCAGAAACTGGGCGTCCACCAGGTTCGGCGTCTGCTGCAGGACAACCGCTTGGTGGCAGCTGTGTCTGGCACGCCGGTCAACTTCCAAAGGGACGATGCCACCTTTGATGAGGGGATGGGCCGCCTACCTTGGTTTGCCCAGACGATGGCCGATTTGGGCTGCACGCGCATCATTGCCTGGATTCTGCCCTGGCACGAGACGCTATCCTACGAGGAACAATTCGAGCGGTTGCGCGCGCGCACCGCGCGCATCTGCGAGGAGCTGACGCGACACGACCTCCGCTATGGCTTGGAATTCATCGGGCCAGAGACCATGCGTTCGGGCAAGCTCCATCCCTTCATCCACGACATCGACGGACTGCTGGAGCTGATCGCGGCTGTGGGCGCCGACAACCTGGGCTTTCTACTCGATTGCTGGCACTGGTACACTTCGGGAGGCACTCCCGAGGATCTGGAGAAGCTCTCCGATGCACTGGTGGTGGCCGCGCACGTGAACGATGCGCCCCGTGGTGTCCAGTGTGAGGACCAGATCGATCAGGTGCGGGCCATGCCCGGCGAGACCGGGGTCATCGACATCGCTGCCTTCATGGGGGCGCTGCGAGGCATGGACTACAGCGGCCCCGTGGTCGCCGAGCCTTTCAGTGACTGGGTGCGCGCGCTGCCACCGGAAGAGGCGGTGGCCGCTACCGCCCGGTCTCTGACGAGGATCTGGAGCCTCGGAGACGAATAGGGGCCGGGTAGCCAATCGGCGCCGCGACCCACTTCTCTATTGTCTGCCTTCCTTGATTGCTTTTTGCAGGGGCGGGGAGAGGAGCAGGTGAGCAAGCTCACTCCCTGCACGGGCCCGCTTTTCTCCAGACCCCCTCACCTCCCCTCGGCTTGACTTGACCGCGTGGCCACCCTAGACTTCAGATCAACTGGGCTGGGGAGCGGCGCATGGTCGAATCAGATGCCTTGAACGGGCAAGGCTCAAGTCGCAACGCCTTGTGGCGTGGCGTGGACTGTTCTGGGCTCGCAGTGGTGCTCGGCGTGGGCACGGGCCGCCTCATCAAGTTGCTGAACAGGCGAGTGGCCGCGTCGGAGGGGAGCCTCGTCGTGGTGAGCCACGATCTCGGCCGGCTGAAAGCCCTGGTCCCACTGATGCAAGAGGGCCCCCTGGCATTGGTTCATGGCCGACCTGGCCAGATACCGGCGTTGAGCGGGGTGGTCGATCTGCTGGTGGTGAACGGAATCCTTCGTCAGGTACGCGAGCGCCAGCTTGAGGCGATGTTCGATGAGCTGTGGCGTGTGCTGGTCCCCGGAGGATTGGTGCGCATATCGGACGTGATCGAGCCCTCGCGCGCGCCGTACAACCTGGCCTGGGCTGAGCGCAACCGCATCGTGCGCAAGTTGGCAAAGTCGTTGGGCCGCGCCACAGCCCTGTCGGTGGATCTTCAGGGCGCTGCCGCGGGGCTTCGCAGCGCCGGGTTTGAGGATCTGCACGTCTCTATCCTCCCCGGATACGGGCTTACCGACAACTGGCTGCAGAAGATGGTAAACGCCCTGCGCTCTATGACTGCTCGCGTCGTCGATCGCCAGGTGAGGAATGAGATTCTTGAGCAAGACATAAACCGCCTGGTCAGAGCCTATGCGCAGGGAGGGCAGCGCGGAGCCGAGCGCTTTGTCCTGCAGGGCACCAAGGCTGGGGACCTGGCTGTCACCATGTAGCTCTCTTTTGCCGAGAAGAGCACTGTGGGAGCGGAGAACCAGGCGCACCTTCCTTTGACCGGTGACGCCAAGAAGCGTCCAGGTTAGGCGTGCTATTCTATTCGGGCAGGACAGCGATGGCATCCACCTCGAGCGGTATGGGGAGGTCAGACTGGACCGTTGTGCGAGCCGGATAAGGCTCGGGGAAGAAAGTCTCATAGACCTCGTTAAAGATGGCAAAGTCGTCCATGCTGCGCAGATAAGCGTGGACCTTGACCACATCGGCCATGGTGGCTCCTCCCGCGTCGACGATTGCCTTGACATTGGTGAAGGTTTGGACGGCTGCTTCGCGAAACGTGTCGGGTGCCTTGCCCGTCTCTGGGTTGACCGGTCCCTGCCCCGCGACAAACAACAGCGGGCCCTTGCACACGATGGCCTGTGAGTAAGGACCGGCAGGCTTGACACCCCCTTTGGCAAAGATCTGTCTTCTCATCCTGTTCCTCCTTTAGGGTAGTTGCGCACGGCTGCGCTCGGCGGGATGACCGGGGACAAGCGTGAGGCGATCCTTCTGCAGGCGCTCACCCATCTGTCTCCAGCCCACTAGGCCACTGAAGTCAGTGGAGCATCATTTGCGTTGGACTCGACGTAGCGACCTACGATCTCCACGCAGGCGTCGATGTCTGCCAGGATCTCGGCTGTCGAGAAACACTGCAGGAACCACCCGTGCTCGGCCATGATCCGATCCCACGGGTCATACATGGCTCGCTCCAAAGCCAGGGGCATGGCCACATCGGCGATGCATTCGATGACCATGCCCTGCCTCGGCACAGGAAGGGCCAGGTCCGCTCGATAACAGAAGCCTCTCTCCTTGATCATATAGTCGCGGTGAGCGCGGATACCCCGGGCGCGCAGTGCTCTCCACAAGCGATCGCGGGCGTTGTCGTGCTGCCAGAGGTCCACAATGTCCCGAGCGCGAAGCAGACGCGACATGGTGGTCATGATGAAGGTCACCCGGCGCAGCTTGCGGCTGGGGATCGGCCGAGGCAGGGGTTGCAGAGGCCCAATCTCTATCTTGTAGTAGAGGTCGTCGGCACGCTGGTGGTTGCCCTCCGCGGGCAGGAGATCTCTCCGGCGCGCAAGTCGGTATCGTCTTATGGGAGCATAGTATCTGATCGTCCAACGCATGCGGCCAAAGACCTTGGTGTGATAGAAGGCGAGATACTGGGCCCCAATGCGTCGCGGTGCTCTGGACACAGGGATGCGATACCAATGCTCGGACCGTATCAGCTCCTAGTCGCGCAGGCGGGGCACCACCACAACCAGGACGGTCTCTGGATATTGGGGGTTGTGGCCAAGGTCCCCGATCTCAGGGAGGTCATCCCACATGTGTGCGCCATTCCCTTCGCGGACTGGATGCAAAGAACCCCTCCGGCCGTACATCTTGCAGGAAAGGTGCTCTGATGCCCTCAGCCAGCTTTGTCAAGCCGGCTGCAGACGCTTTGGCTCTTGAGTGCTCCCAGAGGACAGACCCAGTAGCTGGAACCATCCTGATGTGGCCGCTTGGCCAAAAGCTCCGTTTGACGCCAGGTTAGGCTTCAACTCGCAGCATGGCAGCTCATTCCGTTGCCACGGCATCCAGCGCTTCGCGCACCGTGGCGGCGAGCTTCTCTGTGGTGAACGGCTTCTGCACGAGGGGATGCGAGGGATCCAATCCTGTCTTGCCTATGATCTGGAGGCTATAGCCGGTCATGTAGACAACTCCAAGGTCAGGATCTGCGCTGCTCAAGGCGTCTACCACTTCTCTCCCATTCATCCCCGGCATCACCACGTCGGTGAGCAACAGATCGACCCTTTGGTCACTGGTCTTGCACAACTCAATGGCTTCTGGTCCGGTGGATGCCGCAAGGACCTTGTAGCCAAGCCCACGGAGCATGCGCACGGCCAGCGACCGCACATAGTCTTCGTCGTCCACCACCAGGACGGTCTCTGAGCCCTGGGGCGATGCTTCCGCAGGGGAGCGTGGATGCCGTCTCTCTTGCCTCTCCTCAAGGCGAGGCCAGTAGATCCTAAAGGTGGTGCCCTGTCCTGGCTCAGTGTCAACTGCAATGCCTCCTCCTGCCTCGCTGACTACGCGGTAGACTGTGGCCAGACCCAGCCCCGTGCCCGCGCCCCTTTTCTTTGTGGTGAAAAAGGGCTCGAAAATGCGTTCCCTGACCTCGGGCGTCATCCCAGAGCCGGTGTCAGTGATGGCCAGCAAGACAAAAGGTCCTGGGCTGGCCACCGGAAAGGCCTTGACACCGGCCTCATCCAGCTCCACGTTCGCCGTCTCGAGGGTGAGTGTGCCGCCCGTGGGCATGGCATCACGAGCGTTCACCGCCAGGTTGACCACAATGCGCTCGAACTCGACGGGATCGGCCCTCACCTTCCCCAGATGCTGATCCAGCCTCAGTACTAGATTGACATCCTCGGCGATGACGCGGCGGAGCATGCTGCTCATTCCCTCGAGAACCTGATTCAGGTTCAGCACGCGCGTCTCTCGCCTCTCGCTTCGACTCAGAGACATCAGCTTGCTCGTGAGTTCGGCGGCGCTCTCTCCTGCCTGGCAGATCGCAGCCAGGCCCTCATGCAAGGGGCTGTCCGGATCGAGATCGTCCAGAATGAATCGGGCTTCGTTATTGATGACCATCAAGTGGTTGTTGAAATCATGGGCGATTCCTCCGGCCAGGCGCCCGATGGCTTCGATCTTTTCCGCCTGGCGAAGCTGATCCTGGAGACGCTTATGCTGGGTGATATCTCGGCTGACACTGACCAGGCCCACGATCCTTCCCTGGCCAGGGCTTCCTGCGCCCGCTTGCGTTCGGCTAGCTCTCGCTGGGTCTCCTCGTACAACCTCCGATTCTCGACCACCAGCCGCTGCCGGTCAAGGACCTGCCTCACAGTAGCCAGCATCTCGTCCATGTCCATCGGCTTCACGATGTAGGCTGCTGCCCCCTGGTTCAGAGCCTGTACCGCACTCTGAATGGAAGCATAGGCCGTGACCAGGACCACGGCCATGTCGGGTTGCCTTTCCCTGAAGGGACCTAACAAGTCCGTCCCATCCACGTCCGGCAGTCTGATGTCAACCAAGGCCACGTTGAATGACTGGCCCTCCGTCTTCTCCAGGGCCTCGTGCCCAGTTGCGGCCGTGTCAGTCTGGTAGCCCTTGGCCATGAGGATGTGCGCCAGCGTTGCGCAACTGGACGCATCGTCATCAACGATCAGGATCGCCCCTTTGTGATCCATCTCTGCCTTCCTTTTGATCGAGCTCCGGTCTGCCCTCATGAGACCTGGCGCTTACTCTTGCAGATCTCGTGGATCGATTCCCGCAATCGCTCCTGCCTGAGCAGGGCTACCTCCACGCTCCCCGCCTTGACAACCCGAGCGGCAAGAACGGTAGCCGCTACACCTGTTCAAGGAGGTCCGCGTAGGAAACCAACACGACAGCCTCTCTACCTATCCCTAATGCTCTCTGGATACGGTCACATTCGGACCGGGCCTCTCGGAGCGTCTGGTCAGTGATCACCGTCTCGAGTTCTATGAAAGTACCCAGCTCCTTCACCTCGTCCAAGTGGACGCGGGTGTGGTCCCAGTGATAGACCTCGCGCACTTTCTCGACGACCACGCGCACGCCCAGCGCGCGGGTGAGCGCTTCTTTTGCCGACTGGGGATCTATGACCGGTACCACGATGTAGTCCGACTCGCGGGCGCCTTCCACATCCGGGCGGTGATACTGGATCAGTTGGGCTTCCCTGTCGTCGATCTCGCGCAGCTTCAGCCGGCCATGGAGGACGTTGAAATAGGTATCCACCTGGCGTATTCGGCGCGTCAAGGATACACCCTGATCCCTCAAGCGGTCTCGCATGGCCTGAAGATCCTCACAGCGGGCCTTGATCTCGATGTTTATCATGGGTAGAAAGAGGTTGGATGAGCCGTAGTTTCTGTCAAGGTCAGCGGAGCGAAACTGCCTACGGGCAAAACCGGCGAGATCAACATGTACTACCGGGTTCAGCCTGACGGGGAGCCGCTGGTCCTGATTCAAGGCCTTTCCTCACCCTGGGCTGCGCCGGGCGATTCCATGGCCCCACGATAGAGCCTGGTCTCGTGCATGAAGCTGTGCTCTGTGAAGCTGCTTGAATCCCCGTGGGCGCGGGCGAGATGGTCTATGGCTCCTCGCGCATCAGCGTCCAACTTGTCCGCATCGGCCAAGACGATGGCTTCCAGGGTCATGGGCAACACTGGCGAGCCATTCTCCAGCCGCCCATGATGGGCCAGAATGGCGTGCACAACCCTCAAGCGCAGCTCGGCTGGGAAATCCGGCAGCTCCTCCATGCGACGCTCAGCCAGCGACGCGCTCAGGTACACGTGCGCCCAGAGAGAACCTTGATCTGTCCTATCGAAGCTAATCGGGTCATAGGTGTGGATCTTGCCCAAATCGTGGAGTATTGCCAGTGTCAGTACCAGGTCGCTGTTCAACTGAGGGTAGACCTCGCAGGCAGCGAGTGCCAGCCGGGCGACGGCCAGCGAGTGCTCCAGCAGCCCTCCCACGCAGGCATGGTGGTAGCGTTTGGCAGCAGGCGCACGGCAGAATGCCTTGTGAGTTTGCGCATCGTCGAAAACCGACGAAAGCAGGCCCGAGAGATGAGGGTCCTGGATGCTGGCCAAGAGCGCCTCGAACTCCCCGATCATCTCCTCGAGGGGACGCGTCGCGGTGGGGAGAAAGTCCTCCGGATCGGGGAGCCTGGCGGGCACGATTCGGTCGATGTTGATCTGCATTTGCCCCCTGAATTCAGCCACACGCCCCGCCACCTCCACCCCCTTCGCGGTGACCAACGAATCAGGCACATGGGCAGGTACATCGAAATAGACCCCGGCGACAGCGCCGCTCCGGTCTGCCAGGGTAACGTGGAGCAGGAGACTGCCAGCACGGGTGGTAGTGACGCGTTTGTCGCGCAAAAGGAACAACTGCTTTCTGAGGGTCATGCCCAGCGTGAGCTGAGCGACGCGCATGCGAGGCATCGATTTCCTCCGGTAGTTGGCAGGCATTATACCACCAAGGAGCAGAGACGACAATAATGCATATTCCAGGGCGTCGAAAAACGCTGACAGAGGTAGCCATCTCCCGGTAGCGGCGATTCGCCCCGGCATCTCCGGCCTTCGGCCTCCGACCAGGATCTGCGACGAATCGCCCCCACGCCCTCAGTCCCTGGACTCGAGCACCCCTTCGTACACATCCAGCGTCTCCTGGGCCGTGCGCCGCCAGGAGAACGACGCGGCTCGGGCCAGGCCACGTTGGCACATGTTCTCGCGCAGGTCTGCGTCCAGCAGCACATCGCGAAGGACTTCTCTCATCTCTTCCACGTTCTCAGGGTCAAAGTAGCGCGCCGCGTTGCCACCCACTTCGGGCAGACTAGAGGCGTTGCTGGCGCAAACCGGAGCTCCGCTGGCCATGGCTTCGAGCACAGGCAAACCAAAGCCCTCCCATAGCGAAGGCTGCACCGTGACCAGCGCTCCGGCATAGATTGCGGGCAGGTGGGCGTCGGCCACGTAGCCGGGGATCACGATGCGGTCGCGCCACGGAAGACCCCCTAGGCGCCGGAAGAAGCCCTGGTAAAGCCAGCCCTTGTTTCCAACCAACACCAGACCATCGATCAGTTCCTGGGCCAGTAGCGGGCCACAAGCATCGACTAGTCGGGTGAGGTTCTTGCGCGGTTCGATCGTTCCCACAAAGAGGACGTAGCGTGGGGGGAGCTGGTAGCGTTGCCGGATGGCTCGTATGCGGCTGGGGGCTTGGGGAGCAAAGTGCGGCGCGGCGGCTTCCGGTATGACCGTGATCTTGGCGGGGTCGATGCTGTAGAAGATCTGCAAGTCGGTCTTTGTGGCCTGCGAGACGGCGATTATCGCGGTGGCCTTGGCGCAATAGAGGGGCATGGTTGCGCGCAGGTAGTGGTAGTTGAGAGCCTTGTGGTACTGGGGAAACCGCTTGAAGACCAGATCATGAACCGTGAGAACGGTGGGGATGCGCTCAAGCGGAGGCAGCAGATGCTCGGTGGCGTGAAACAGAGATGCGCCAGGCAACAGGCTATCCATAGGCCAGTGGGTCAGATGCCTCGCCCAGACGGTCAGCCGCCAGGGCCTGTAGCCCCACCGAACGCCGACTGGGGGTCGGCCCTCCCAACCCAGGAGAGGGCTGCCACGACCGAGGCTGTTCTGAAAGATGCCCAGACGCTCCCCAAGAAGTGGCTTGAGCTCGCGCACCAGATTCTCGGCATACCGCTTGAGCCCAGCCTTGGCGTGCACTGCACACGAGACGTCAACGTATATGGTCATTCCTGGGTCCTCGCCCGCGACTCGGCATTGGGGTTGTCGCTTCGCTGCCGGAGAGCAGCCCTCGCTCCGCCGGCCGACCGTGGCAAAGAGGAGTCGATGCGGGGGAACCGGCCACCGGGCATCCTTTCTTGTGGCCTTGGCCAAAGGCTGCTACAATGTCAAAGAAAGAGTTCCAAGGAGTACACATGGATCTGGTCGCTCTCCTTCGCACGGTGCCGCTTTTCAGACTACTCTCAGATGATCAGCTCGCCCTGGTGACCAGCATCAGCGAGCAGCATACCGTCGCGCCCGGAGGCATCCTATGCCGCCAGGCGGACCCGGGAGTCAGATTCTTCTTGGTCGAGAGTGGCGAGGCCATCGTCCATCACGTCGACGACCAGGGATTCCGGCGACCGGCTGGCATGGTTCGTGCCGGCGAGTCGTTCGGGGTGACCTCACTGTTGATCGGCGAGCCGCGCGATGCCACCATCACCGCCGTGACCGAGATGCGCCTATGGACCATCAAGCGTCCTGACTTCCAGGAGCTGCTCGCCCAGCACCCGCGCCTTCGACGTGCTCTCTCCATTCGGGAGGACACATTGGCCAAGCTGCGTGCGCCATGCTACCCTTGGGCGGAGCCTGATGAGGTGGTCATCTATCACAGTCGGCGACACTGGATTGTGTTTGCCCCCTGGATCGTCCTCCCTACGGTTGGGGCACTGGCCATTGTCTTTTCTCTCACGGCATTGGCGATCCGCATGCCGACCCTGCCCAGGATGACCTGGTTGCCTCTTCTCGCCCTGGGCATCTACGTACTGATTCTCCTTTGGGGCTGGATCGACTGGCGCAACGACTATTTCGTGGTCTCTTCCCGACGGGTAGCGCACTGCGAGTGGTCCTTGCTTCGCCAGTCTCGCGAGGAGGCTCCCATCGACCGGGTGCAGAACATCAGGGTGCGTCGTGGTGCCCTTGGTGGGCTGCTCAACTATGGCGATCTCACCATCACCACTGCCGCCAAAGTGGGCGACATCCACTGTGACCGCATCCCCCACCCCGAGAGGATGCGCGAGGCGATCTTTGGCCAAATCGCTCGCCTGCGGGCCACACGACGCGCCGCTCAGCGGCATCTCATTCGCGACGAGCTGATCTCTCGCATAAACCTGGAGAGCGCGAGTCCCCTGCTCGATGATGGCCCTAGCGACCGGGCCCCCATAGACCATGTTCAGGAACCGGAGCCACCCGAGGTGCAACCCAGCAGGCTTCGAAGAGCAGCGATGAGGCTGGCAGAGACAGGCATCATCCCACGCACGCGCATCGAGACGCCTGAGTCGGTCACCTGGCGAAAGCACTGGGTGTTCCTTGCCCTGAGCGTGATTCCCGCCTTCGTGTTGAGCCTTGGCCTCGGCATCGTCACTTTCCTGGGCTTTTCGTCTCAAGAGGGCGAATTGCCAGCCCGGCTACTCTCCTATCCCCAGGTAACGCTCCTTCTCACACTGCTGGCCATGGCCTGGCTTTGGTGGCGATTCGCTGACTGGGCCAACGATCTGTACATCGTCACCAGCGAGCGCATCATCGACATCGAGAAGCGCCCCCTCTTTTTCGCCCAAGAGCGGCGAGAGGCCAGCCTGGGGATGATCCAGAACGTATCGCTCAGGATCCCCAACCTTGTTGCCAAAGTGTTCGACTATGGGTATGTGCTGGTGCAGACCGCCGGCTCGGGCGACTTTAGCTTTGATAGAGTAGCGAACCCCCGCGAGGTGCAGCGGGAGATATTCCGACGCATGGAATCGTATCGAGAAGCAGAACGCAAGAAAGGGGCAGCTCGCCGGCGCGCCGAAATGGGAGAATGGTTCACCGTCTATGACAACCTGCGTCACAAGGAGGGGATGGGCAACCACCCTGCATCCGTTCCGCCGACCGACGACCTTCAAGAATCATCGACCGACTCTGATGACCGCCGGGAGATCCCGGAATCACCCCCCAGCACCAGGCCTCGCCTGGAATGAGCACACCCTGGCCGCGGCCAGCGCTCGCTGACGAGAAAACGGCGACAGCCAGTTGGCCTCGCCGTCTTGCAGGGACGCCTCAAATGGACTCAGTTCCTTCGCCGGCCCTAAAGGGTCTGCAGGCGGAAGCGACGGGATTCGAACCCGCGATCTTCGGCTTGACAGGCCGACATGTTAGGCCACTACACCACGCCTCCACTGTGCAGAGATGATACCACAGTCGCAGAGATCCGCCAAATCAGGGCCGTTGACGGGCGTTGGGAAACGGTGACTCCTGCATGGGCCTTTCGATGCTCTCTGTCTTGGTGGCTTGCGCTGTTTGATGGTATAATCGATCTACCTTGCTGGAGCTGTGTCTCCGATGTTCCTTGTCGCCCAGCAGCGGCCCGATGAGAGCCTGACACACGTTGGCGGTTCACCGGCCTGTTCTGGGTGTCGCACAGAGTAAGGAATCCACATGGCGGTCATCCGAGTGGCTGATGTGTCCAAGTGCTTTCGCGTGCGGTCCAGGTACTCCCGGTCGTTCCAGGACTTGCTGGTCAACGCGCTCAGTCGGCGCACGTTGCCCAGAGCCGAAGAGTCGTTGTGGGCCTTGAAGGATATCTCGTTCGCGGTCGAAGCAGGCGAAACACTGGGCATCGTCGGCCCCAACGCGTCGGGCAAGAGCACTTGTCTGAAGCTCTTGACCCGCATAATAGAACCTACGACAGGGAGCATTGAGGTCACGGGTCGAGTGTCGGCGCTACTGGAGCTGGGAGCAGGCTTTCACCCGGACCTGACTGGGCGAGACAACGTCTTTCTGTATGGCTCTGTTCTTGGCCTTCGCCGTCGAGAGATGGTGCGACGCTTTGACGACATCGTCAGCTTTGCCGAGTTGGAGCGCTTCATCGACGTTCCAACCAAGTTCTATTCTTCTGGCATGTACGTGAGACTGGCCTTTGCCACGGCCATCAACGTGAGCCCAGATATCCTCCTCATTGATGAGGTCCTCGCGGTGGGGGATCAGAGCTTCCAAGCCAAGTGCCTCGAACGCATTCAGGAACTCAAGGCGCGCGGCGTCACCATCGTATTGGTCTCTCACAGCCTTGATGCGGTCCGGACCCTGTGTGACCGGGCGATCTGGCTGGATCGTGGCGTCCTCCGCGAGGACGGTCTCACCGATCTGGTCGTGGCACGCTATCTGCAAGACGTGCACCAAAGGGACGAGATGGCTAGCATGGCAGCAGTCGAGGCTGGGCGCGGCACAGCGGAGGGGGCAGAGGGGGCCATTCGCCCAACCGAGCAGCCCGATTCCCAGCGAGGCGAGCAAAAGGAGGATGACGACCCGCTGGCGCGCTACCGTAAGCGCTGGGGATCGGGGGAGGCCGAGATCGCCGATGTGTACTTCTTGGACAAGGACGGTCGGAAACGGCTATCGCTAGCCACGGGAGAGCCAATGGTTGTCGTGGTGCGCTATCGTGCCTCCAGGCGCATTGAGCACCCCCTATTCAGGCTGGCCATTCATCGGAATGACGGCCTGCAGATCAGTGTGGCCGACAGCCTTGCGGCGGGCCTTGATCTCTCCTTCATCGAGGGCGAAGGGGAGGTGTACTATGCAATTGACCTCTTGCCTTTACTTGAGGGCACATACTATGTGACCACTGGGCTCTACGATGCCAGCGGAACTCATGCATACGACCATCGCGCCCTATCCCACAGATTCAGGGTGCGCGGAGGGGCTGTGAGAGATCGCTACGGCGCGGTCTATATTCCGGCGCGCTGGGAGCACCTACCGAATCCTCGAAGGGCAGCCAGTGCCGGCGAATGATCGATGAGCTGCAGGCCTTCTGCGGCGGGGGGCTGCCCTTCCTTCCAGATCTGTTATCGCAGCCAGGCTCGCGTTCGAGGATGTCGCGGGGGCAAAAGATGTGGGTCACGCGAGTCCACGGCCTATTCCGTTTGATGCCATGCTGTGGGCTGAGGTATAATGGCGGCCAGCGGCGGACTTGGGCAGTTGAGGCAGGCAGCGCCGCTTCCCGTTGACCGCGAATGAACGATTCGGTTGTCATGGTCCTGGAAAGGGCAAGAGCACGGCTGTGAAGAGGTCCGATCCTTCCGCCGTTCAGGCTATCATAGCCCGGCTGCAAGAGGAAATACGTTGCCACCGACAGGGTCCGGCGCGATCCTCCACTGCGCCCGGCTCGGTTCTCTTGTCCAAGGTGCGCGAACACCAAAGGGTCAACAGTCACCTCCCCATTGGGTGGCCTGTGATGCCCAGGGGCCTGATCCCCAAACTGGTGGCCTACGCGAAAAAGATCACCCGGCGCCTGTTGCGCTGGTACATCAATCCGCTCGTGGATCAGCAAAACGCCTACAACGCGGCCGTCACTGAGGCGCTGGCCACGCTGCGCGCCCGGGTCACGCAAGTGGAGCAACTGGAGCAGAAGCAAGGAGAGGTGCGCCTGCGGCTCCAGCGGCTTGAGAATTGGTTTCGCGGCCAGACACCCTCCCCGTTGGTTCAGCCTTCAGTTCCGCAGGCAACGCTTGTGCCAGGGGGACAGACCATCGACCTCTTTGTGCTTGCCGCCAGATACCGTAACGAAGAGCAGATGCGTGCTCATCTCACCGACTATGACGACCTGTTTGTCGCTCTGCTCGATGCAGGCCGAGGAGATGATGATGTTATCGGGCCGGTCCTAGATATCGGTTGTGGTCGGGGCGAACTGGTGACTCATCTCACTGAGCTGGGCCTGTGGGCCTATGGAATTGACATCGATGTGGACGCCATCAGACTTGGCCAGAATGCGGGCCGGGATGTGCGCGAGGCCGATGTGTTTGCCCACCTGGGCAGCCTTTCCGACAACAGCCTGCTGGCCATCACCCTGATTCAGGTGATAGAGCACTTTGAGATCGACGACCTGCTCCGTCTCTTCAAGCTGGCAACCCGAAAGCTGGCCCCTGGTGGCTTGGTTGTGGCCGAAACGGTCAACCCCGTCTGCCTTTGGGCCCTCACCAACTGGTACCTGTTGGATCCCAGCCACAGGACCCCCCTCCATCCGGAGACGACCCGGTTCCTGGCCGAGCAGGCCGGTTTGGAGCAAGTTCAGATTCGCTTCTTGCACCCCGTGTCCGAGCGCGGTCGATTGGGGCTTTTGCCAGGAGCGGTGGAGATGCCTGCCATGCGACCGTTGGTCGAGCGCATCAACCGCAACGTCGAGCAGCTCAACCGCTTCCTCTATGGCCCGCAGGACTATGGGGTCATTGCGCACAGGCCCGAGGCGTAGGATGAAAGCCTTGCGCATTGCCATTTGCACCGGTTCGATCCCGTTCGCCCGTGGTGGTGCTGAGGCGCTGACCGACGTTCTGGCCGAGCAGCTTCGCCAGAAGGGCCATGCTGTCGAGATCGTCAGCATCCCCTTTCGCTGGTATCCCAAGGAGGAGATCCTCAAGGGCTACCTGGCCTGGCGCTTGATCAATCTGGATGAAAGCGAGGGGCAGCCCATAGACCGGGTGATTGCCCTCAAGTTCCCTGCGTTCGTTGTACGCCACCCTCACAAAGTGACTTGGCTGGTCCAGCAGTTCCGTCAGGCATACGACCTGTTCGGCACGGAGTACAGTCACTTTGACAACTCGGAGCAGGATGCGGAGCTGCGACGCGTCATCCGGCAGATTGACACCCATACTCTCAGCGAGTCCACCCGCATCTTTGCCATCTCGGACAACGTGAGGAGGCGGCTTCGGCGGTTCAACGGGCTGGAGTCGGAAACGCTTTATCCACCCCCAGCGCTGGATGGCCGATTCTGCAACAGTGGGTACGGTGACTATGTCTTTACCATTAGCCGACTGAATCGCATGAAGCGGGTAGATCACCTCGTCAGAGCGTTGGGCCAGACACGCACGCCGGTGTGCTGCCGCATCGCGGGACGAGGTGAGGAGTTGGCCTCCCTGGAACGGCTGGCTCGACAGGTGGGGGCCGCAGACCGCACAGTCTTCCTCGGCTTCATCAGCGACAGAGAAGCCTTGGCCCAGTACGCCGGTGCTCTGGCCGTCTACTACGCGCCGTTGGACGAAGACTATGGCCTGACCACAGTGGAGGCCATGAAATCCCAGAAGGCGGTCCTGACTACCAGCGGGAGCGGGGGCGTGTTGGAGTTCGTGGAAGATGGGGTCACGGGGTTCGTGACTCCGGCTGGGGATCCGCTCGCTCTGGCCAGGCGCATCGATGAGCTCTACGAGGGTCGGCACCTGGCCGAGCGGATGGGGAGAGCTGGCGAGCCAAGGGTGTCCAGTATCGACTGGGATATCACCATCGCAAAGCTGCTGGAAGCGTGATCTCGCCACAATTGGGGTTGTTCTGTGCGGGCAGAAGTCCAGGTGTGCCCCACGCCTGGCGTGGCCGAGGACAGCGGCCTCGGCCCGGCGAGTCAGAAGCATTTGGTGGGTGGTTGCGCAGTAGCTGGCTATGTCCAAAAGGGGACATCCTGTCATGCCGCTTGTGAGCTTTGTCATTCCTTGTCACAACGCCGAACGCTTCCTGGGTGAGGCGATCCAAAGCGTGCTGGAACAGGTCTATGACGACTTTGAGGTCATTGTGGTTGATGATGGCTCGACGGACCATACCCGGCAGCTTGTCGAGACATTTGATGACCCGCGCATACGCTACATCTACCAGGAGAATCGCGGCCCGGGCGGGGCGCGTAACACAGGCGCAGCCGCAGCAAAGGGTGACTATCTGGCTTTCCTGGACGCCGACGACATAGCTCTGCCCCACAGGCTGGCTGCTCAGCTCAAAGTTCTGGAGGACGATCCCAGCCTGTCTGTGGTGGGGAGCGGATACGCCTGGATCGATGAAGACGACCAGCGGATACCCTGGAACGCGCATTCGTGGCAAAGGTGGCCCGAGCTAAACGACCTCGCCAATTGGCTCTTCGATTGCCCTCTCGTGCCCAGCGCGACCATGCTCCGTCGCGCGGTCTGGGCAGATGTGGGAGGCTTCGAGGAGGACCTTCGGGGGGGCGAAGACTGGAACTTTTGGCTGCGGCTGGTCTTGACCGGCCATCGCATGGCCTGGCACCGCGACGTGGTCTGTCTGTATCGCAGGCGGCCCAGCAGCCTCTCTCACGACGCCCTGCGCATGTCCCGAGATTGCCCGGAGGCCTTGCGTCGAGTGCTGGCCGGGCCCGACTTTCCTCCTCACTTGCTGGGTCTGGGTAGGCAGGCTCTGGCGATCAGACACCTGGACGGTGCCAAGCGATTGTATGCTTCTGGACTGTGCGAGGAGGGCATGAGCGCGCTCGACCGCGCGCTGGTCCTGCATCCCCAGCTACTTGATGGCCTTCCCTCTCGCGTTGAGGACGAGATTGTGGCTACCTGTTTGGATCCATTGGTCGTGGAGCCCATTTCACTCCTCAGGCAGATACTCGATCATCTTCCACTCAGCGCCAGTGCTCTTGAGGCCCGGCGACAGCAGATGATCACCCGTTGCCACGTGGAGCTCCTGGCTCGCGGCCTTCGTCAGCGACACTACAGGCTCGTGCGCAAGCACCTGCTGCCCGCGGTCGTGATGCAGCCGCGCTGGCTTTTGGATCCGGGGATGCGGGCTGTTGGCCTGCGGGCCGTCAGGAATTGGGTGGGCCGCCGTGGTCGGGCGTCGCGCGGAGTGATTGGGAAGTACGCCCATATGGCAGATGAGCATATGGGCGCCGCATCTCAGTCTCTGCGCCTCTCGCAGGGCACGCGGACGCAACCCGCCGTGCGCGCCAGACTGACAGCGATCGCCGGCGCCGCTTTGGCTGACATGGGCGTAGTTGAAGCCAGCGCTCCACTGCTTGAGTCCATTGCCCTCACCATCCATGGCCTGGAGCACCACGATCTCGAGAGTCCCTCACGATGATGCCAGCGGTGATTCTGCCCGTGCTGGTGGCTTTGGCCCTTGGCCTGGGTCGGCTGCTGGCCGGCCCGCTGGTTCGGGCACCGATGCACAGCTTCCTCGAGCGATGTCTGCTCTACTGGCTGTTGGGCGTCATCGCCTTTTCCTGGGTGGGCACCATCTTGGCTGGGCTGGGCCTGTTTCGCTGGTGGCTGGTGCTGGCGATACTGGTCGCCCTGGTGGCATGGGTACATAGTCGGAACCGTCCCGAAGCCTCTCGACAGCCCCCCAAAGCCCTTCTAAGGATCACACCTCCTGGTGCACAAATCGTGCTGGTGCTCATATTAGTCGGCGCAGGCTGGCTCTTTGCGCGACCAGCGGAGAGCTACTTCGTGATGGACGATGCCGCCGTCTATACCATCGGCGGGATCGTTCTGGCTCGAACTGGCTCGCTGTTTGTTCCTCTCCATCGCTTCTGGCACATGAGTACCGAGCTGTTTCGGCACCTCTTTGTGGTCAACCTATCGGGCATGGTAACCCGGTACTATGGCCCCTTCTATCAGTGGATGCTTGGGCAACAGGCTTTGGAGCTTGGCTTTTTGCCTTTGCCCAAGGTCTGGATGGCGCTGGCCACCTGGTTGTTCGGTCCCGGACTCGCTACCTGGGCTGCTCCTTTTCTTGGCTTGACCGGTCTATTTGCTCTCTATGGGCTGAGCCGACGTCTCTTTGGGTACTGGCACGGGCGGGCTGCTATGGTCTTGCTAGGTGTGAGTCTACCGCAAATCTGGTTCGCCCGCTATCCTATTTCCGAGATCTACGCCCAAGCTCCGCTTCTCGGCGGACTCTACTTGGCCTTGCTGGCAAGACAAAACGCTCAAGATGCGCGGTTAGCTCGGCATTTGGCTTTTTGGAGCGGACTATCGTTGTCCAGCCTGGTTTTGGTGCGACTCGAAGGTCCCATACTGGTGGCGGTGTTGGCCGGGCTGCTATTCGTCAGTTGGGGTCGAGAGCTAACCCGTCGTGCAGGGTTTGGCCGGACCTGGCTTCTCACTATAGTGCTCAGCGGAGCCTATGGCCTCGCAATAAGCGCGGGCGTAGCCCGGCACTATCTCTTCGACGTAAGCCTGGGCATAGCTGGACCAACAGTGACTAGTCTGGCTTTGGGCGGTCTGTTGGCCTCGGCCATTGGCGGCCGCCTGATATGGCGTCGATGGCGGCACAATGCCAAAGCGATAGCCCGGCTGTGGGCCGTGGCTGCTCGGCGATTGCCCCTGGCGGTTGCGGTGATTTGGACGTTGTGGGCGGTCGTGGCCCTGTGGCATCTGGCCACCCGCGACTGGGGCAGCAGCCTGGCCGGATGGCTGCTTCAGTACTGGACGCGCCCCGGCGTCGCGTTGGGGACGGTTGGCGCCATCTGGCTCCTGTACAGGCAGCGCCGTGAGGTGGACAGGCCTGAGCTCGTGGCCCTGTTCGGGCTGGCGGCGCTTCTGTTGTTGCTCTTCTCGGTCAACCCACTGGTCACTCCCCTACATCCCTGGGCGATGCGCCGGCTGGTTCCGGTAGTCATGCCGTCCCTGGCTATCGGTGTCTCCGGTTTGCTGGGTGAGGGGATAGTTCGAGGGGGATGGACGCAACTGGTCGGTGGCCACAAGCGCATGTTGCGCTGGGTGGGCGCCTGGATGGGAACGGCCTGTCTCCTGGTGCAGGCATTTGCCATTGGTCAGCGGAGCTATCCCATCCTGCTACACCACGAGCTCAAGGGCTTTTGGAGTCAACTGCGGGAGATAGCTGACGGCCTCCCGCCCGATGCTGTCTTGCTCTTCGACAACGGAGACGTGGCCAAGGGGCTGACCCAGGCGCTGGAGCTGCTGTTCGGGCACCCGTCCTTGTCGCTGCGTCAAACGCCGGTGGGCGAGGGTGAAGTCGTGGTCGATGACCTCATCGAGAGGGCGCTCTCCGAGGATCGTCCCGTGTACCTGGTGATCACCGATGGCGATCTGGCCTGGTGGCCCGAGCGATGGCAATTCGTCAACCAGGGAGCCCGACGCATCGACACGACCGTGGTGCGTGCGTGTGTGGGCAGGCCGCCCAACGCTACGGACATCTTTGAGCGCTCCTTTTGGCTCGACCTATATGACATTCTGCCCACTGATGAAGGCGTTGGTGGCCAAGCTGCAAGCCGGTGGCCAAAGGTGTCTACGGGTCCTGGGAGCTATCCCTATCTCCGCGGTGGGTTCTACGGGTGGGACCAGGGGGTTGATGGGCGGATCGCACGTTGGACCAGGGGGGCAGGTCTGGTGGTCTTGCCCTGGCCAGGCGACGATGTGGCTGTGGATGTCGATTTCTGCCTGCAAATCGATGTGGCGGGCGGACGGCCCGCGGAAGAAGAGGCTCCCCGGCTGGTGGTGGAGGTCGAAGGGGTTGCCCTTTTCAACGAGGCTCTGAGCAAAGACTATGCTTCTCGAAGGCTCACCATCCCGGTGCGCTCGCTCCACAATCAGAACGCGCCGGATCTGGAGATCCGACTGCTCAGTGGCACCTGGAACCCTTCAGAGTACACCGAGCACCGCGACCAACGGGAGTTGGGCGTGCTTCTCTACGGCATCGAACTGGCGCCGCTCGGCGAGTGTGTGAGCGGCCGATAGCACGGCTGGGGCAGCCAGGCAAAGGGTGACTGGACGACAGGAAGTTGCCGTACTTCCGTTGCGTCGTAGGCGGTGTGGTCGTGAGCGGGACCAATGACATGAGTTCCTATCTGCTGAGTTGCTGGCGATGGCTCTGCGAGAGATAGCCCCTGGAAGTGACGTTGGTGGACGGCTGCGCCGGACTGCTTTGGCAGCGCTACCGTGGACATGCCCACTCGTCGTTTTGCTTGTGGTGTTCTACAAGCTGGACATGCCGGTCATTCGCAGTGACGGCCTGGCGTATTTCTGCTGGCTGCGTACTCTGCTTCATGATGGCAACATGTCACTGACCAACGAGTACGCACTGCTGGAAGGCGTGAATGCCTACCAGCTCTTCATCGTTCCGCGCACGGGAAACGTGGGGACCGCTTTTCCTTTCGGGAGCGCCATACTGTGGAGTCCCTCTTACGGGCTGGGCCTCTGGGTTGGACGGACAAGTTGGTATGTGCGCAAGATAGCCCCTTTGGTAGACCAGGCCGCATACCTACACTTTCAGGGCACCGAGTTCTTGGCGAGTCTGTCAATGACTCTGGGTACGAACGTGATGGCCGTGGCGTCGGTGTACCTGGCACTCGATGTAGCACGGCGGCGAGTATCGACTGCTGTGGCCTCATTGGCGTCGGTAGCCATGTTTTGGGGCACACCGATGGTCTACTACAGTACCATCAAGCCGACGATGTCGCACATACCCGCCACCTTCTGCCTTAGCCTCCTCTACTGGCTTTTGTTTCGGTTCGGAGCGTATGAGTCTCGTAACGAGCGGGAACGGCCCGGCATTTGGCTGGCCATAGGGGTGGTGCTTGGCCTCGCTACGACGGTTCGTTAGCAACTGATGCTGACTGGCGTATCACTCGGGCTCGTACTGCTGTACCAGCGCCGCTGGAGGTCCCTGGCAGCCCTCTGTGGTGGCGCTGCTGCGTTGGCCTGGACCGTCCCGTGGAGCTGGAACCAGATGTTCGGGGAGCCCTTTGTCACGCCTGCCAGTCTCGGTGATCCTTCAAGCTTTCTCGTGGGCCCTGCGAATCTTGTCAAGGTGTGGCTTTCCTCTCGACGCGGGTTGCTGAGCTGGTCGCCGGTAGTTGGGTTTAGCATCCTGGGCATAGCGCTTGCTGCCAGGCGGCACCCTCAGGAAGCCTTCCATTATGGCACGGCGCTCCTTCTCCAGTCTTTGATCAGCGCTTCGGTGATAGACTGGTGGGCGGGCTGGAGCTTCGGGATGCGGCGTATGGTGGAATTGTATCCGCTCTACGTCTTGGGGTTGGCCCTGTTTGTCGATTCCGTCACCCTCGCCGGTGCTCTGCGGGGGCGACCCAGCACCTTCCCCAGTCTTCTCTCGTGGCTATCTGCAGCCGTAGTTGTTGCGGTGGTAGGCTGGAACCTGTTTCTACTCGTTACATACGCCAGCGCTTCCATTGATCAGGGGTGCGGCACGTTGGGCGACGCCGTGGCATTCGTGGCGCGGGAAGGCTTCGTTGAGGCTGCTCATACGATCAAGGGGCGGTTTGATGCCTGGTACGGCTTCCAAGCCTGGCGGTAGGGCTTTTCGCAACTGGAGATGGCACAGCCATCTGGCCACCTGGTGCAGGAAAATGTCTCGTCATATCCTTTTCGTCACGCCTTCCTACGCCCCATTCGTTGGCGGCACTCAGACCTTCCAACGGGCCATGGCCTGCCGGCTGGTGGCTGATGGACACCGCGTGACCGTCCTGACCACCACCGCCCGGGAGGTCGCCGACTTCTGGCTGCCCCACGCCACCTCGGCGGGCTCGCTCCGCCCGCGAGAAGAGCTGGACGGAGTCTCCGTGGAGCGGCTGGACATCCGGCATCCCTGGCCCGCGCCCTACGCCTTTGGCCTGGCCCGTCGCGCCGGGTTGTGGCTGCAACGCAGTGGGCTGCCGACCGCGATTCAGGGCCCACTGCTTCGTCGGCTGGCCTGTTGGATGCCCCCGCTGGAGGGCCTGGAGGCCGCTCTCAACCGGTTGGTGCCCTGGGCCGACCTGATCCAGGCAGTTGACAGTAGCTGGGATGGCCTGTTTGTGGCAACAGCCTCTGCTGCACAGCGGTATGGCAAGCCCCTGGTGGCCATCCCCTTGATGCATCTTTCTGACTCGCGCGTCCGGGGCCACTTCCAGATGGCCCACCAGGCGGATGTGTATCGCGGCGCAGAAGCGGTGGTGGGTCTTTCGCGGAGAGAAGCCGACGCCCTGGCTGACATGGGCGTGGGCCCAGCGCGCATCCACATCCTTCCCATGGGTGTGGACCCCACGTCGGCCACGGGCATCCAAGCCCCTGACGTGGTCGAGTTTCGGCAGCGGCATGGTGTGGAAGGCCGCGTGGTTGCCTTTCTGGGCGCGAACACGCACGACAAGGGAGCATTCACCCTGGCCCTGGCCGTGGCGCAGCTGAATGCAGCCGGGCTGGGGGTCCACTTGATCTGTGGCGGACCGGAGCGCGACCGGTTGGCGGCCTTGCTGCGTCGGCAGCCCGCGCAAGTTCGCTCTGCACTGCAAGGTCGCCTGCACCTTCTGGGGATCGTGAGCGAGAAGGACAAGCACCTGCTGCTGGCCACCTGTGACCTATTGGCTCTGCCCAGCCGGGTGGATGGCTTCGGCATCGTGATACTGGAGGCCTGGCTGCATGGCAAGCCGGTGATCGGAGCGGACGCGGGAGGCATCGCTGACCTCGTGACACCTGAGGAGACCGGGCTGCTGGTCCCCTTCGGGGACGTCTCTGCCCTGGCCTCGGCCATTCGCCGGCTGGTCACCGAGCCAGAGCTTGCGGAACGGCTGGGCACTTCCGGGCAGCAGCGGACGGTGCACTGCTACACGTGGGATAGGACCTATCGACGATTGTTGGCGGTTTACAGCTCGGCCTTGGCGGAACACGAGGGATAGGTCCCGGGTTCGTTCCCCCACCTACGGGGTTGAGCCCGGCGGCAGCGTTGCCCTTATGGTGCACGGGTTCCCTTGAATTGCCCTGAGGCGGGCCGGGCCTGCTGCTGGCGGCGCTCGCTCCGCCTCAGTTGTGCTCTGCGAAATCGCCCACCGTGGGCTGCACCAGCCGCGCAAAGTCGGAATAGGCCACCTTCATGGCGTGCTGGTGAGTACCAACCCTGAACACCAGGGCCGCTTTCTCTGCCAGGGCCCTATCCACGTACACGGGCACCCCGTAGAGGTTGCCGAAGGGGGGCATGGCCCCCGTAGCACAGTCGGCGAAGAGACTGGCGAACTCCTCTTCCTTGGCCAACCTGGCTTCGTCGGCACCGAGGAAGGCGCGCACTTTTTCCAAGTCCAGGCGGTGCGGCGCTGGTATGACCAGCATGACCGTTGTGCCGTTCGCCTTGACCACGACCACTTTGGCGACCTGCCCGCCTGGCACGTGCAGCAGGGCCGCGACTTCGGGCATGGTGTACGCCTGCCTGTGTGCCATGAGCTCGAAAGGCACGCCGTTCTCATCCAGGTACTGCTTCAGTCGCTCTCTGCATTGCATGTCCCCGACCTCCTCCGGGTTCCTATTTGCTCAAGCCCTCGATCTCCTGTGTGACTCTCTCCAGCTCCTCGCCGATCTCGCGCTGCATCTCTTCCGGCTCCTCCTTGTACTCCTCCAGCATCGGCAGGTAGTCCTCGCGCCTGGGAAAGCCGAGGCCACCGGCCATGCCTCCCCACGGACCCCAGAACCGGAAGCCGAAAGGTCGGAAGCCCCACCAGAAACCGTGCCTGTGCAGTCTTCTCATCCCCAAGCCTCCTTGAAAAGTGGTCGCAGCCCGCAGGTCGAGGTGCCTTTGCACCCCCACTGCGTCGGGAAGTACCTACGTGATCACCAGCCTCTCTACTTCCAGCATCTCAACGACCAGGTCGGTCACTCCCAGCCGGGTGAACAAGAAGAAGAGGATGCTCATGGCCAGGGTCGGCACCCAGGTTAGCAGGCGAGTGATGGTCACCAAAGACGTGAATGTGCCTGCAGCTACGGCCAAAGGGATGAACTGCTCATAGGGCTTGACTGTGCGCTCGAAGAAGCCGTCGATGGCCCGTCGGAGTTCCTCTCTGAGCTCGGCCACCGCCTCCTGACGGCCCTCGGCCGGCATCCGAGCTGCGATCTGCTTCTCCATCTGCTCCATGAACATCTCGATATAGGGCTCCGGTATGGAGAACCCTTCCCGCTTGATGTGCGCTGCGTAGCCCAGGTATAGACTCCCGCAGGCGACAAGGACAAGGGCCATCAGCAGCACACCCTGGCCCTGGCTGATTGGGCGAACAGAGAAGCTGATCCGCTCACTAAGCTCCCTGGCCACACCCACAAGGTAAATGCACCCAGCCAAGCAATACACTGCGACCAGAATGCCGCTTTCTACGGCTACCTGCCAGCCCACAAGCATGGTCACCCCGGAAAGCACAAAGGCGATGATGGCCACCCACAACGGACGCACGAGCGCGGCCACCAGGCCGGCGGCCACCACGAGGGCACACAGAGCCAGCAGGAACCACGACAGCAGCCCCAGGAGTTCCTGCGAGGGGAAGAGAATCAACTGGGAGTCTTGGCCGATCTGTTCGCAGACGGTCCCGAAAAAGTGCCCTGCCTCCATCAGCAAGATCGTCAGAAACGCGGTCTTTAGCCATTTGCTCATCTCTTCTGCCTCACACACAACGCAGGACTGGGGATGGGAACCCTGTGGGATCCGTGGTCCCCATGTCCGCGCGCCCAGGTCCGTGATTGCCGTCAGGCCAACCTCATCGGGCGCGCCCTGGCTGCCATAGCCCGCCTATCAAAGCCGCTTCCGAAAAAAGACCTCCCCAACTCCGCCATCGTTGATGCCACCAATGAGGCCACATTCCTCAAACCCGACGTGACGGTGCCATGCTTGAGGCTCCGCTTCATCGACCTGCGATGAGCTGAACAACTGCTGGTGTCCGTGTTCGCGAAGGTAGTCTTCCATGAAGCGCAGCATGGCCTTTCCCGCACCCTGGCGGCGATGCTCCGGCAACACCCAGATCAGCGCGATGTAGGGGACTGTGGACCAGAGGTACTCGAGCCGGGCGTAGCCGACTGGGCTGCCCCGCCTCTCGGCGACAACAACCTCTTGGTGCTCGATCTTGTGCCTCACTACCTCGGTCGGGATATAGTGATCCCGGGCCACAAAGTCCAGGTCATCGAGGGTCGCAAAGCGCACCAGGTTCTCTTCAGTCATCGGCAGCCTCCTGAGCCGCCCAAGCTCTGTCACCTGGCCTCACCAGCGGCAGGCAACTGGCGCTCCGATTCCCAAACGCGCCGTTGGTCACGCCTTGCCGCCACCGTGTGCGACGGAGATTCGAATGGGAGTGCTAGACCACCGGGCTGTCGATGCTCTTGGCCACGATCTCCACGGTTAGCTGGGAGAAGTAGCTGTGTGGCCTCTGGAAATCCTCCTCATAGGCCAGGTCAGTCACGGTGACCGAAAGCCCTATGGACAGAGTCTCTACCAGAAAGGTGAGCCCGGGGCGCGCCACGAACAGGTCTCCCTTTTCGACGAGCCGGTCGTGGATGGCCTCGTCCTGGTTGGCGTACTCGCTCACCAGAAACTTGGAGACGGTTCGGATCTCGGCCCGGTCAAAGAGCCAGACCTCGAAGGCCCTAACCCGCTGAGCTCCCTCGGTGCTCAAGGCATCGGTGATGCCCACGCCGCATTCGCCGAGGAACTCTCCTTTGGGCGAGTTGATGGTGAAGGAGGCGTCAAACTGGTCATCGCCCAGATGATACTGGGCCTGGAACTCGCCCAACATATTGTCCACCGTCTCTGGCCGAATCTGTGGGCCGGCAGTCGCAACCATGGGCATCGGCACAAAATCAGCCGGCCTGTCTTGTTGAGGCGGCTCTGCCTGGTGGCGGGCATCGGCCTGTGCCTGCCTCTCCGACCAGGCGAACTGTCTGGTCGGCGATGGCGGGCCTGTGGTCGCGAGGCCCTGCCCTGCGTCGGGGCGGGCGCGGGTCTCGTCTGGGATCGGCCCCGCGGCTTCTTCGCCGACCCGGCTCGGCTCCTGGGCGGCCGGTGGTAGCGTCGCCGCGCGTCCCGATAGATCGCTCTCCGCTCGGCGGCTGCGACCGATGGTCGCCAGCGCCACACGCCCCCTGGCCCGGGCAGCAAGAGATCGCACCAGCAGGGCTGCGGCCACAATGGCCGCCCCCATAACCACCAGGTAGCCGGTCAGCTTGTTGGGGGCACCGATGCGCTTCTTGGGCGGCTCAAACTCCGCCTGGCCCGGCGAAGGCATCCCCACAGTCTGGGAAAGGCGCTGCAAGCGCAGGGCCCCCGCCGAGTCGCCGGCCGCCTCCAGATCCGCAGCGACGTCTGCCACCAGATCGGCCACCTGCTCGGCGGTGGTGTCGTCGTCTAGCAGTTCGTAGAGACGCTCCCTGGCCGAGTCCAGGTCGCCAGTGATGGCATACGAGTCCGCGGCCATCAGGATCCAGCTCGTCTGGTGGGCCACCCGCAGATCGCAGGGGTCGGTGTCGTACCAGATGACCGGCCAGACCTGCCAAGCCAGAAGAAGCCCCACAAGCACGCCCAGACCCAAGCCCGCGGCCACAAGCGACAACGCCCGCTTCCGTCGAGTTCTTTGACTGTTTCTGGCCATTCGTCTACCTCACTGGTTCGCTGGCTCAAGCTGCCAAGGCCGAGCACGTCGCCCAGAAGCTCGGCGCACCGGCCAAAGGGGGCCACCGAGCTGATTGTAACATGAGAGGAGCCCAGCCTCAAGGGCGGCAAACAGGGCTGCCTCGCCGCACGTCTCACCGGCGATGGCGGGAGCTTTTGCCGATACCAGGAACATGGTGACCTCCCGGTTCTACACGAGGGAGTGAGTCCCTGGTGCCCCCAGCTACACCTCCACCACGGGCACCTTGGGCGCCTGGGTGAGCACGCGGCAACCGTCTTCGGTCAGCACGACCATGTCCTCTATGCGCACGCCTCCCCATCCAGGCACATAGATGCCCGGCTCGACCGTGAGCACCATTCCAGCCGAGAGGGTATCCGTAGACGTTCGCGAGGCCCTGGGCGGCTCGTGAATGGCCAGGCCCACACCATGCCCCAACCCGTGGCCGAACTTGCCCTCGTATCCAGCGCCGTAGATGATGTCTCGGGCCACTGCGTCCATTTGGATGCCGGTCATGCCGGGCTTGACGGCCTCCTCAGTGGCAAGCTGGGCCTGCAACACGGTGTCCCACACTTGTCGGTATTGGTCGCTGGCCGTGCCCAGGCAAAAAGAGCGGGTCATATCTGAGCAGTAGCCCTCATAGAGGGCGCCCATGTCGATGATGATGGGATCGCCCACTTGGATGGGCCTATCGGTGAGAACCGCGTGGCACATGGCTCCGTTGGGTCCAGAAGCAACGATGGTGTCAAAAGAGAGCTTCTCGGCGCCGTGAGTGCGCATGTACACTTCCAGCTCCCAGGCCAGCTCGCGCTCGGTGACGCCTGGGCGGAGCCACTCCTGGATGTGGGCCATGGCCTGGTCAGCGATGCGCACAGCTTCTTCCAGATCAGCAAGCTCGCGGGCATCCTTGATGACTCGCAGCTCCTCCACCAGCTTGCTGGTGGGCACCCACTCCGGGTCAGAGATGGCGCTCCTCCACTTCTCATAGGTCTCAACCGTCACGGCGTGGCTCTCAAAGCCCAGACGCTTGGGGCCCAACTCTTTCACCTGGGCGGCCAGAGATGCGACCATGTCTGTTCCCACCCTGACCAGCTCAAAGTCGGGCGCCTCCATCTTGACCTGCTCATAGTAGCGAAAGTCGGCCGCAAGCATGGCGCGATCCTCGGTGACGAGCAGCACCCCGTCGGCTCCGGCGAACCCGCTCAGGTAGCGGCGGTTTTCGGGTTGCCCAACCAGCAGGACGTCCAGCCCGTCTCTGGACATGATCTGACGCAGGTTCGCTAGCCGTTGGCTCATGGCGTTTGGCTCCTTTGCACAAGGTCAGTGTGGTGGTCGATGCCCTCTTGGTCGCCCGGAACGATGCGCCGGCTGACCTGCTCCTGGAGTTCGCGCAGCGTACTGGGAACGAGTTCAGCGTCGAACAACGACTCAAAGTGGCCGGCAACGCGCTCACGCACTTCTCGCATGGGCGGTGTCTGCTGGAGCTGCAGGGTCATACTGGTCACGCCCCCATCGGTGATGCCGCAAGGGGTGATGAACGACCAGTGCGCCATGTTGGGCGACACGTTCAAAGCGAATCCGTGGAGGGTGACGCCGCGCTTGATCCGCACACCAAAGGCCGCGATCTTAGCATCGGCCACCCACAGGCCGATCATCCGCTCGCGGCGGCGCGCCACCAAGTCATAGTCGGCCAGCGTCCGCAGGATCACCTCTTCCAGGCGGTGCATGTAGTCGCTGGCTCCGATGCGGTAGCTGGGCAGGTGTAGGATGGGATAGCCGACCAACTGCCCGGGACCGTGATAGGTCACCTCACCGCCGCGCTCGCTCTGATGAACCTCGATGCCCTCCCTCTCTAGCACTCTTGACGAGGCCACAATGTGCGCCGGATCAGCGCGTCGCCCCAGGGTGATGACCGGGGAATGCTCCAGCAGGAGGAGGGTGTCTTCTATCAGGCCCTGCTGACGCCATTGGACCAATTCGTTCTGCAGTGCCTGCATTGGGCCGTAGGGCTGGACGCCGAACTGTATCAGGCAAACCTGTCTGCGTGCCGAGTCCCGTTCTCCAGTAGAGATCATCTATGCCAATACCGACCCCACCCAACCGCGCTGGCCGCGGGCGAATGCGTTGGCATCCATGGCCTTCTTGCCGGCCAACTGGACCCTCTGAAGGATGAGCAGACCGTCGCCCGTAACCACTGCTATCTCGCCATCGCTCTCGACGACGGTGCCCGGCGCTTTGCCCACCTGTTCTGAGGGCAGTGGATGCCCCTTGAGTATCTTCAGGATCTTGCCCCGGTAAGAAGTATGGGCCCCAGGCCAGGGGGTAAAGGCACGAATCATGCGGTCGATGTCCACCGCGGCACGCGTCCAGTCGATGGCACCGTCGGACTTGGCGATCATCGGGGCGTAGGTGGCCTGGGTGTCGTCCTGGGGGCGAGGCTCGATGTCCCCGGCCAGCCAACCTGGCAGCGTCTCGATGAGCAGTTCGGCCCCAAGATGAGAGAGCTTGCGCGATAGTGTCTCTGTGGTGTCCCTGGGGGCGACTGTCAGACGGCGCTGAGCGATGATCGGGCCCGTATCGATCCCCGCGTCGGTGAGCATGAGGGTCACGCCCGTCTCTTTGTCGCCCTGTAGGATGGCGGCGGCAATGGGCGCGGCTCCTCGCAGCTTGGGCAGCAGCGACGCGTGCACGCCGATGCAGCCGTGGGGTGGGATGGCCAGCATCTCGGTGGGGATTATCTGGCCGAAGGCGGCGACCACAAACAGGTCCGCGCCCAGCTCACCCAGTGCCTGCAAGATCTCCTGATTTCGTCGAACACGGACCGGCTGCAGCACCGCAACATCCGAGGACTCGGCGGCCACTTTCACGGGCGACGCACGACGGCGGGATCGACCTCGCCCGGCGACGCGATCCGGCTGCGTCATCACCGCTACCACCTGGTGAAGTCGCATCAAGGCTTCAAATACTGGCACTCCGAACTGCGGCGTGCCCATCAAGAGAACCCTGGCCATCCCGCAATTCCTCCTGCCCTCACATCACTGCCACCGCGATTCTAGCACATGTCGGCTTGGCTAGCAAGACGCGGACGCGCCTGGCCAGCAACCCACACCCTTGGCGAGCGTAGAGAAGGTGGACTGGAGCGCACGAGATCAGTGATGCTTAGTGAGACACCACTGGGAGGACCGGAATGGGCGGAGCGAGGCAGAACTCGAATGCTGCGCAGGAGCCGTTCGGCGTCGAGGAGGCGAGCTCGGTGGGTGGACCGGTTGGGCTGACGGATAACGAGAAGCTGATGGCCTGCCTGTCATACGCCAGTCAGCTCATCTTGCCGGCGGTTCTGCCCATCATCCTGTTGCTCACCGAGGAGTACAAGGGTAGCTCCTTCGTGCGCCACCACGCGGTGCACGGTCTGGCGCTCCTGGTGGCCACCATCATCTATGAGCTGGCCGTGGTGGGCGTCTACGTGCTGGGCAGCACCGTGGTGGCCTGCCTGGCCTGCGTCCTGTGGGTCCTCTTCCTGGTGCCCATCGTGGTCTTTATCTACTACGCGGTGGTGGCTCTCCAGGGCAGGTCCCCGGAAGTGCCCTACCTGACCAAGTTCTTGAAGGACAGCAACTGGCTGTAGGCGCTGGCGGCCGGCGATGGAGTGCCGGGCCGAGCCTTCCTTCAGGCGGGCAGAGACTCGCCTGTGCCAGCCTGGCCCCGGGCCGACGGCGTCTTCCCCTATGGTTGGCATTGTCCCCAGCCTTCACCCCTGAGACCTTGACCTCTCTTCCCCGGCACCCTATAATCTCTCTATCTGAGCAGCTTGCGTAGCAATGTCTACGACCAAGGAGGACAGGTGGCGGACAGGCAACGGTGGTATCTCAAGCGCAGGGCATCTCCCTCCTTCGTGCAGCAACACGCCGACCTGCACCCCCTGGTATCCAAGGTCCTATACGCTCGCAAGATCGACACCCCCGACAGAATCCGCGCCTTCCTTCAGGGCGATGACCAGCCGGGAGATCCTTTCCTTATGGCGGGGATGGATCGGGCCGTGGCTCGCATTCGACAGGCTCTGGAAGGTGACGAGCAGATCGTGGTCTATGGCGATTTCGATGCCGATGGCGTCAGCGCCACGGTGCTGCTGGTTCGCGCCTTGAGAGCACTGGGCGGCAGAGTGACTCCCTACATCCCAGACCGCTTCAGCGAGGCCTATGGTCTGAACAAGGCCGCTCTCGATCGACTCGGACGGGACGGGGCCCGCCTCATCGTCACCGTGGACTGCGGAATTCGGTCCGCCGACGAGGTCGCCCACGCGCAGGCCCTGGGTCTGGATGTCATCGTCACCGACCATCACACTGTGCCCCGCGAGCTGCCTCCGGCTCTGGCGGTGATCGATCCCAAGCGACCCGATTGCTCCTACCCGTTCAAGGAGCTGGCCGGCGTGGGAGTGGCCCATCGGCTGGTCGATGCCCTGTTCAGGTCCGTGGGATCCCAATCCAAAGGCGTGGCTGGGTCTGGCCAGATCGATCTCGACCCGGACCACTACCTTGATCTCGTCGCTCTGGGGACGGTGAGCGACATTGTGCCTCTGACTGGTGAGAACCGCATCTTGGTGCGGCGGGGGTTGGCCCGGATGCAGGCAGCGCCGCGCCTTGGCCTGCGGGCGCTTCTGGAGATCGCGGGAGTTGATGGCCGCAAGGTGGACAGCCAGGCCATCGCCTTTCGACTAGGTCCACGGGTCAATGCGGCGGGGCGGCTGAGGAGCGCCATGCTGGCCTACGAGCTCCTGGCCACCGAGTCAAGCCACGAGGCGGAGAGGCTTTCGCTCTTGCTGAACGAGATAAACGTCGAGCGACAGCAGTTGCTGGGTCATCAGGTGGAGAGGGCTCGCGAGCTCTTGGGAGACGATGAGGGCCGAAGGATACTGGTCATCGACGATCCAGGCTTCCATGAGGGGATTGTGGGCCTGGTGGCCAGTCGCCTCACCGACCAATTCTACCGGCCCAGCCTGGTGATGCGGCGGGGCAGGGCGGCGACGCGCGGGTCGGCTCGCAGTATCGAGGGCTTTCATATCACTCATGCCTTGGATGCCTGTTCCGATCTCCTCTCGCGCTATGGGGGACATGCCAGGGCGGCGGGGTTCTCGCTGCCCAACGAGAACCTTGGCGCGTTCCGCGAGCGGCTGGAGAGCTACGCCGCCCAGAATCTGACCGAGGAGATGCTCACTCCGCACCCCAGGGTGGACGCTATCGTCTCCCTGGAAGAGATAACTGAGGACACACCTGCGGCATTCTCTCTGCTGGAGCCTTTTGGTCAGGGGAACCCCGAACCTGCATTGGCCACCATAGGTCTGAGGGTGCTCGAGATGCGCGCGGTGGGGCGAGAAGGGCGGCATCTGCGTATGACGGTCTCTGATGGCAATCGGTCGGTGGGGGGGATTGCCTTTCGACAGGACCACCGCGCCAGCGAGTTTGCCCCAGGCGACATGATTGATCTGATCTACCGGCCCACCCGGAACGAGTGGCAGGGAAGGGTGTCCCTCCAGTTGGTGGTCGAGGCCATGCGAAGGAGCAGCGAGGGAGTCGCGTCTCCCTCGGGGGGCAGACTGCTGCAATGAGGGCTTGCGGCGCAGCGCGGGCGTTGCTGAAAAGGAGGTCGTTGCCATTCTGCAACAGTCTCGGGCGGCCAGGGGTGAGCGCACGGAGGTGGGGTATATGGGCAGTCGAAACATCACTGTAGAGGTCACCGGCATCGGGCGGGTATCTGATGTCACGGCTATCCTGGGGCAGATTCAGAGGGTGCAATGTTGCAGCGTCGTGGGCGTAAGCAATATCGGCAAGTCAGCATTGCTGCGTAGCCTCTTGCGACCTCAGGTTCTGGAGGGCTATTTTGGACCGGCGGTGGGCGAGTACCTCCTGGTCTATGTGGACCTGAACCGGATGCTGCACATGAGCGAGCAGGGTTTCTACGAGCTTGTGTTGCGCTGCCTGACGCGCACGCTGGGTCGTACGCCAGATGGGGCCGGGCTTTCGAGCCGGCTCGATCGCGCCTATCAAGATGTGCTTCAGCCGGCCAGCGCACTTGCTGTGCCCCTGGGATTCAACCGCGCTATCACTGCGGTGGCAGACGAGTTTCCCGGCAAGAAGGGCATCTTCCTTTTCGATGAGTTTGACGACCCGTTGCGTCTTCTGGAAGGGCGTATCTTCCTGAATCTACGGGCGCTGAGGGACCAGTACGCCGATCGAATCGCCTACGTGACGGCGACTGGAAAGCGTCTGGATGCCATCCGTGAGAGCCCCGACGTCGGCGTGGATGAGTTCTGCGAGCTCTTTGCTGCCCACACACGCATCCTCGGGCCGCTGCATCACGCCGACGCCCGCGCCTTTTTGGCCAGACTCTCGGAGCGACGGGGGCTGCCCCTGTCGCATGATTGCCTCACAGAGCTGGTCAGGCAAGCGGGGGGTCACCCCGGACTGCTTGCGGCCAGCGCCTACTGCGCGGCAAGGGAGTTGACTTACGCCGGCGGGCGGGGGCAGTCGCAATACAGCCCAGACCCCTTGACCCTGGAGCTCGACGCCGATCCCAGCGTGCGCGCCGAGTGCGCCAAGCTATGGAACGAGCTGACCCCTTTCGAGCGGCGCGGTCTGGAGGAGTTCACCCAGTCGGGCACCAGCAGCCGGTCTGATGGTCTGCAGGCTCTCCTGGAAAAAGGACTGCTCCGGGAGCGGGGCGCTGGTCTCGAGGTGTTCTCCGAGATATGGCGGCGGTATGTGTTGTGGAAGTACCAGGCGCGCCGCCCCACCTCCAAGGGGGTGCGCATGGATGTGCAGACCAGCGAGGTGTGGGTCAACGGCAGGCTGGTTCCCTACCTGGCTCCTTTGGAGTATCGTCTGCTTATGGTGCTCTATGGGCGGCTGGGAACGGTGTGCACCAAACAGGAAATCGTGGGGGCCGTCTATGGGCGGGACTATATGGCTATCGACGACCCTGCTTTGCAGCGTTTGGTGCGACGTCTTCGAGAGCGGATCGAGGACGACCCTTCCAGACCCGAGTATGTGCTCAGCGTTCGAGGCTACGGTTACAGGCTGGTTGGGCCCGACCAGGGATCCGACCTGCGGCGACAGGAGCTCACAAGATGAGCGAGAGCTCAGGAGCTTCGCGGAGGTTGATGCCGGCTGCTGTCTGGAGCAGGGCAGGGCTCGCTGCCAAGGTTTCGCTGCACACGATTTGCCCGAGTGCTGGGAACGGCGCGCCGCACCGCTGCGGAAGACGCTGCATGGCCACTTCTGATGCCTGATCCCGGGTACGTGAGGATCAACGACGAGCTGGCTGTCCCTCTTTCCGAACTGCGCTTTCGCTTTTCGCGTTCCAGTGGCCCGGGTGGACAGAAAGTCAACCGCACTGCAACTCGTGTCGAATTGCTGTTTGACGTAAAGAGCTCGCCCAGCCTGAGTGCTCGGCAGCGCGAGATGATCCTCGGGCGGCTTGGGGGATACATTGATGGTGCGGGTGTGCTCCATCTGGTCTCGCGGGCGACGCGAAGCCAGTTTCTCAACCGTCGTGACGTGACAGCCCGCTTCCGTAGGCTCCTGGCTCAAAGCTTGCGGGTGCCGGCCAGGCGCGTTGCTACCAAGCCCACCCGCGCCGCGAGAGAGCGCCGTTTGAGAAAGAAACGGATGCACAGTCTGTTGAAGCGGATACGGCGACGCGTGATCGGTGACGACTGAGAAGATAGGGTCAGAAAGGCTCCGGCACATGCGCATAGAAGAGATCCGCTGCTACATGCTCCGCGCTCCGCTGCAGAAGCGCTTCGGGTATTCGCAGCGTTGGTTCGAGGCGCGTTCCACCGTCCTGGTAAAGATCGTCACCGACAGTGGGCATCAGGGTTGGGGCGAGGTGTTCTGCCACGACGCTCAAGAGTCGGTGGTGGCCCTGATAGAGCATACTTATGCCCGACGTCTCATCGGTCGCGACCCACTTCCCATTGGCGTCATCTGGGACGATCTCTACAACTGGACCAAGGACTATGGCCAGAAGGGCGTGACCATCGCAGCACTCAGTGGCGTGGACATCGCTCTGTGGGACATCCTGGGTCAGGTGACGGGGCAGCCTGTCCATCTCTTGCTGGGCGGGGCGTTCCGAGAGCAGGTGCAGGGCTATGCGACCGGTCTGTACACGCGAGAGGGCGACGATCCGGCCAGGATGCTGGCCGAAGAAGCGCGCACCTATGTCGGGCGAGGGTTCCGGGCGATCAAGATGAAGATCGGCTATGGGCCGGGGCGCGATCTTTTCCTGGTCGAGGCGGTGAGAAGGGCCATAGGTGACGACGTGGCCTTGATGGCTGACGCCAACCATGCCTACGACGCAGCGACGGCCATACGCCTGGGGCGCAGGCTTGAGCCGCTGAACATAGCCTGGTTTGAGGAGCCGGTTAGCCCAGAGGACGTGCACGGCTATTGTGAGGTTCGCGCGGCGCTGCACATTCCCATCGCTGGAGGCGAGGCCGAGTTCACCCGCTATGGCTTCCGCGAGCTGATCACTCGCCGGGCAGTGGACATATTGCAGCCAGACGTATGCCTGACCGGTGGGCTCTCAGAGGCACGGGTTATTGCTGCCATGGCTCGGGCCTTTCACCTGCGCTGCCTGCCCCACGCCTGGGGAACGCAGGTCGGCCTGGCTGCCAGCCTTCACTTCCTTGCCAGCCTGCCCGACACGCCACCTTCTCTCCACCCGCTGCCAGCTCTGCTTGAGTTGGATCAGACTGAACATCCCCTGAGAGATGCAGTCGTGCGGCGGGGGCTATGCATTGAGGGCGACTGTGTGCGCGTGCCCCAAGAGCCGGGTCTGGGGATCGTCGTCGATGAAGAGGCCGTCGAGCGCCTTTCCCTGCGCCGCAGCTAGGGCTTTGCAGGCCTCTGTGTGACGCGTGGTTTCGCCAACGAGATGGGGGTCTCGCCCGACCAGCGGGCTTCCACGCTGAGCAGGCAGTCCGTGGCTTCGGACACTTGGGCGGGCGGCGATCCTCCATCTCGGCGAGGAGGAGAGGGCTCACTCGCGTGGACTCGATGCCACGCCCCCTCCCGCGCACGTGGAGGCGGCTCGGGTGAGGGCGGCGAGATCCGCGCGCAGAGCAGGATCGACGTTCCCGACTCTGGGCCGTCCAGGTCTCGACTCGGGGGAGAAAAACAAGTCATGGCCATTATGGTCGCCTTTGCCAGCTTGCCCTTCGGCCTAAAGGGAGGGGAATACGAGATCGCCACCGCCGCGGGGCCGGTGACCGCCCATGTGACCGAGTCGCAGTACAGCCCCCTGGTGACCGTGTCGTCTGGATCGGGCTTGCAGGAGGCGTCTCCTGGCGGTGACGAGGGGCGGCTTGGCCGCATCTTCGAAGACGCGGCCACCTCCTACACGTGGTACGACCACCCCTTCGTGTTGCGGGTGGTCTTCGGTGGCGACGGGGCCTCTCTGGGGTCTATAGGGTCCTCTGCCTCCATACTGCGTCCCCTGGCCGATGACACCGACATCGATGACGGGCCGGCTCTTGCCGCCATGCGAGAGGACTTTTCTGAGGTGGCCTTGGGCGCCTTGAACCACCTGATAGCCGTGGTGCGTCGCAAGGCCCGACTCTATCGCGTCCTGGATCTGCGCCGGGATGACATCGAGATAACCGTCCGAGACCTGGATGGCACACTCTTGTGCGAGGACCCCCTGCACGAAGCATTGGTGCAGCAGGAGACGGAGCTGGCCGAGAGCTTTGACCTGTTGGGGCAGAACCCACAATGGTACCAGGAAATGGCAACCGCTCTCAGGGAGCCCGAGCCGGTGAGTCTGGCCGACGAGCTCATGATGGAGGCCGAACGAGCCCATTCTCAGCGTTTCACTCGTCAGGCGATCACCACGTGTCACACAGCCGTCGAGACCGGTGTCTCTGCTCTCTTGAACCGGCAGATGCGTCGGCGCGGATTCACAGATAGCGCCATATATGACACGCTGGCCAGCAGAGCGCTCACTGCCAAGCTGGACGTTCTGCTGCAGAGGAACACGGGCTCGAGCCTCAGACGCAGCAATTGGCCACTCTGGAAGGCGTTCAACATACTCAACGACATGAGGAACGACGTGGTGCATCGTGGCAAGCGCCCCTCGCCCCAAGAAGCTCAGTTCGCGATCAAGATCGCTCACGACCTGTTGCGCTGGATGGACGTGCTGCGCTCGCGGAATCGGTGAACGCAAGAGTCGGTGCGACTCGAAGATGTCTTTGGGCGTAGGGGCGCATGTGCCCCGGCTGTGCCGGGCGCGGCCTCTCCGGCCTTCGGCTACCGACCGCATCTTCGATTCGCCACGATGCGCCCCTACTAGAAGCAAAACACTGCACTACACTGGCGCCGGCGGATAGCTATTGTAGTCAATGCGCGATTGATCCTGGGTGCGACTGCCGTTTGGTCTGTTCTTCGACACCCTTTGGCGGGCCGCGTTTGACGGTTGAGGGGCTTGCGGCTATAATCTGGACACATGGCGAACCGGAACCGTGTTCGCCCAGAGCCTTCGTCTGACCGGGGCCATGCTTGCTGATGTGTGGCCCTTGTTGATTGCAGGTGGCAGCTATGTGCCCGGCCGGCTGCAGTGGACAGACCCTGGTCCGGCACCTTTGGATTGGAGGATCAAGAATCACCATGGCAAACAGAATCTCTATAGCAGCACAGGCGCGAGACTCGAACATGACCCCACGGGCGCTGAGGCGCGCCGACATAGTTCCCGCGGTCATCTACGGGCGTGCATTCACGCCCAGGAGCCTGCAGGCACCTTACCGGTCAATCGCCCAGGTGGTGCGCCTCGCAGGCAGCAACCGTCTGGTGGACCTGAGCATCGAAGACGAGGATGATGGCGAGACGGTGTTGATCCGGGAAGTGCAACGCGATCCGGTCACCAGTCGCATCTTGCACGTGGACTTTTACAGGATCGTCTCTGGGCAAAGGATAAGAAGCAGCGTGCCCCTGGTGCAGCACGGCAAGGCGCCTGTGATCGAGGAAGGGGGGATGGTCACCCAACTGGTGGCTGCGCTGGAGATCGAGTGTCTGCCGCGCCACATACCCGACTCTCTGCCCATCGATATCAGCAAGCTGGTCAGTTTTGGGTCGCGCCTCAAAGTGGCCGACCTCGCTGTTCCCCCTGAGGTGACAGTGCTCACCTCTGAGAACGTGGAAGTGGCTCGCGTTGCAAGGCCTCGCAAGCTGGAAGAAGTCGAGGCTGAGGAACAACCCGAGCTGGAACTGGGAGTCCCCGCAGAAGAGGGTGCTGTGAGGGAAGAAGGGCCAGCAGAGGCCCCTTCCGACGCTTCCGTTCAGGGATAGACAGGAGCCTGCTCGCCAGGGACTCGCCCAGGTCTGCGTACGAGCAGACCTGGGGCTCTTTTCCCGCACGGCCGGCTGTCTCCACCGTAGGGCTGAGGTATCATGCAGTGCGGCGGCGATTCTTGTGAGCGTTTTGATGAGTCTTGATCATGATCATCTGCTCTCCTCACGTGGGCGTGGCACCCGAATCATCGCCAGGCGGGGACGGGCGTGGACTGGCATCCGTCCTTCTCATCTCGAGAGTTGCGAGCGATGTGTGAGTGATGGAGATGCAAAGAGAAGGGTCCTCGGATGATGAGCAGCGTCCGGGTTACTGGTTGCTTCTTTGCCGTTCCTGTGGACTTTGCGATTGCTCTCGCTCGTATTCGCTTTTCTCACCACCTCCTCGTCCAGGTGCAAGCCGAAGACCTGACCGGCATCGGGGAGGGAGTACTCTACCGCACTCCCCCGCACAGGGTGGCCGGCTGCTTTCGGCGTCTCGCCCAACTCCCGCTGGAACACGATGACCTCCTTCAGGCTAGCGAGAGCGAACGGGAGGCATGGATGGGCAGGCTGGTGGCCTCCTCCTCCGCTCTGGCCTATGCGGTGGATACTGCTCTTTGGGACCTGCGCGGCAAGCAGCTCGGCCAGCGGGTAGTGGATCTGCTGGGTGGTCCGCGACGGGAGCGCATTCCCATCACCGAGCAGGTATTCATCCGGGACTGGCCCGCCGCTGAGAAAGAGCTGGATGCCATTCTGTCTCGGGGCACTCGGCGCATCAAGGTCAAGATAGGGACGAGCCCAAAGGCCGACCTGGAGGCAGTGCGTCGGGTGCGTGCCTTCGTAGGGCCAGAGGTCGAGATCCGGATAGATGCTAACCGTGGCTACACGCCGGCGGAGGGTGAGCCTCTCTATCGGGCTCTGGCCGACCTCGGGGTCCTGGCCCTGGAAGAGCCTCTGTCCACGCGGGATTGGTCGAGCCTGAGAGAGCTTCGGCAGCGACTGGGAGTGCGGGTGATCCTCGATGAAAGCATCCTGAGCCTGGCTGACCTGCGAGCGGCCATCGACGAGGAGGCGATAGACATCCTGAACATCAAGCTCACTCGCGTGGGAGGCATAGCTGAGGCGTGGCGATACGCCGAGATCTGCCGAGAGCAGGGCGTGCAAATCGCCGTCGGCTGCTCGGAGGATCTGGGCGTGGGTACAGCCGCCATCATGCACCTGGCGGCGGCGCTGCCTGAGCTGCATTCGGTGGAGGGATTGGGGCCACAGCGGCTGGGGTTCGACCTGATTGCGGAGCAGTGGACGCTTCGCGACGGCGCGCTGGCATTGCCGGAAGGGCCGGGGTTGGGCGTGACCCTGCCGGGGGACTGGGCGAGCCGACTCCCCCGTCGCGTTCGTTGCTTCGATGTAGCCGAGAGATCGTGGCGGCTGCGGTCTTTCTCCCATTATAGCCGTTGGTTCCAGCGGGCGAACAGTCTGGCCTGGCGCACGTGGCGCAGGTCGAGGAGCTGGCGAGAGAAGATTCGAGGGTAAATGCGGATCTGCTCACCTCAACTGGGCATCTCGCCGGAGGCAACCCTGGGCGGCGAGGTCTACGATCGGGAGATCCTGACCAGACTGGCAGCCCTGGGCGCAAAGGTCGAAGCCATCCTTCCGGCAGGGCTTCCCTGTCCCCAAGTGTCGAATCTGCGGGTCACCCGGGTGCCGCTGCGTCGGGGCTATCGCTGGTTCGTCTCCAACCTGGTCTTTGTCCCTTACATCGCCCAAGTCTATCGAAGGCAGCCCTTCGATCTCTTGCGAGTTCACTCCCTGCGCTTCACCGGCCCGGCGGCGTTAGTCGCTCGTCGCCTGTTGCGCCTGCCGGTGCCCGTCGTGGCCCACCACCATCACGTGGAGCGGGGCCGCTGGACGAACCACGTGGATCGGCGTGTGGCGCTCCGCTGTGATCTGATCATCACTGGAAGCCGCTTCGCCCAGAGGCAGTTGATCTCAGAACTGGGCGTGGCTCCCGAGCGGGTCGAGGTGGTCTATGATGGCGTGGGGCAGGCCTATCGTTCGCTGCCCCGAGATGACGAGCTGGCCGCGCGCCTGGGGATGGCGGGCCGAAAGGTACTCCTCTACCTGGGCAGCCTGAAGCCACGCAAGAACCTGGGCGTGCTTCTGCAGGCATTGCGCCTGGTGCTTCGGGAACGCAAGCACGCGCACGGCGTGCAGCTTCTGTTGGCGGGACAGGGCGAGAGCGAGGCAGCCTTGCGACGGCAGACGCTGCAATTGGGTCTGGAAGGGGCCGTGCACTTTGCTGGCTTTGTGCCCGAGGGAGATAAGGTGGCCTGGTACAACCTGGCTGATATCTTTGTGTTGCCCTCGCGGCTGGAGGGTTTTGGCCTGGTTGCGGCCGAGGCCATGGCCTGCGGCAAGCCGGTGGTGGCCAGCCGGGCTGGAGCGTTGCCTGAGGTGGTGGCCGACAGCGAGACGGGCATCCTCTGCGAGCCCGATGACCCCGCCGGTTTTGCCCGGGCCATCCTGAGGCTGCTTGAGAACCCGTCTCTGGCCGATGCGATGGGCAGGGCCGGGTTGGCGCGGGTCAAGAGGCTGTTCCAGTGGGACGAGACCGCGCGGCGCACGCTGGCCATCTACGAGAGGGCGGTGCGCGAGTGTGGAAAGGGCCGAAGGAGGGCTTAGGCAGCGTGTCAACTGACTCGCCCAAGCAGGCTGGTCCGCCGACAAAGCCAGATGGAGTGTCCTTGCCCGGGCGCCGAACCACGATGTTGATATCGGCTGGCCTCTTCGCGTTCACTTTGGTTCTGTACCTGATAACCTTCTCCCCCTTGGGTGCCGGTGACGGCCCGGTTTTCTTCTACCACGCGATGTCGGGCGAACTCTCTCGCATGTTCCCCCTGCAAATCGTGTTGCACAAGTCCGCCTTGCATCTGTACCTCCGGCTGGTGACCATTGGGTCGCCGCTGCCCCTTGCCATGCAGGAGCCCTTAACGCTGACCCGCGTCGCGCAGATACCCTTTGCCATCGCTGCCGCCGCAGGGGTGTCCCTTTTCTTCCATTTGGTGTTGAGAATCACCAGGCAAGTGATAGCGGCCACTGCCGCCGCCTTGCTGTTGACCTTTTCGCATGGATATTGGTTCAATGCCAACCTTGAGATGAAGGCGTACACGCTCCTTTCCTGGCTGTTGACCTTTGCCCTGTGCTCAAGACGCACTCGCAGAAGGTATTGGCAACTGACTCTAGTGGCGCTCTCTGGTGCCGTGACCACTCTGTGTGAGATCGACGCAGGGATCTGTGCGTTCGTGGTGCTGTACTGCATCATTGCAGAGAACCGAGGCAATCTGAAGCAGGCCGTGAAGGAGCTGTTGTTCGTTGCGGCGATCTGGGGGAGTGTCCTGGCTTCGGTACTCTGGATCATCAGCTTGCAGATGCCAAGCTTGCACGAGTGGGTATTCCAGTATTCGACCGGAGGCGAATTCCTCAACTTCCTGAACATGCGAGATGATTTCAGGCTGTTCGTGCGCAACCCACTGAAGGGGTTGCTTCTCAGCCTTGCTATCGGTCAGAGTGATGCGTTTGCTGCAGGGTTCATGTTGCCCAAGCGCATCTTCGTGGATGGCGACTTTGTGCCACTCGACTATGCGCGTCTCCTGATGTACTTGTGCGTGGCCCTTTTTGCGCTGTACTATGCCGTCTTGGGCGTGGTGAGCCTGCGCCGACAAAGGCCGAAGCGGGATGTCCGTGTTGCTGCTCACGGATTGATCGTTTGGTTTGCCAGCTATCACCTGCTCACTTGGTGGAACCAACCTATCAAATCCGACTATCGCGTGCTGAGTCTTCCTCCCCTACTCGTCCTGCTGGCGCTTGGCATCGTCCATCACCTTCGATCTGGGTCTTGGGTTGGCCGTGCGCTACCGGCGATGTTTTTCCTCCTACTGGCGGTCAATAACTGGGTGTTGGGCATCCATCCTGCATCGATCCACGGCAAGAGCGTTCGTGACACCTATCGGTACCTGCGGCAGACGGCAGACCCTCAGGACGTGCTCCTGATTAGTGAGTGGAGTGTGCCGTTGCCGCCGCAGGTCTCGGAAGAGAATGCGTGGTCGCCCGGAGCTTTCGCGGCTGCCGCGGCAGACAGATCGACGGCAGAGATCATCCATTTGGTGCGCACGAGCGTTGGTGGGGCCCTTGCGGATGGTCGAAGGGTTTTCGTCTGGGGTTTGGTACCGGGTCGTCACACACTGCGCAGCATGAACCGTTTTCGTGCGGACGACGATCTCTTCGGTGCAGCTCAGTTTGAGCAGTTGCAGGCGGAACTGATGGCCTACTATGTGTGGCATCCGGTGTTCAGCGTAGTGGACGCACGAAACCAGGCTGCGTATCAGTTGGGAAGGCAATGGGCCACGCTCTGGGTGATCTGCCCCGAGGGGTGGCCAGACTGTTGGGTGGATACGACATCGTGAGGAGTCCCCTCGGTGGAAGCGATTTGGTGCTTGGGCGTGCCTATCTCAGGCTCGTGCAGTATCTCAACGCCAAACTCACTTCGGCGTCCATGCGTCTAACCAGGTGGACGGGCAAATCCAGGGTGCCCATACACCCCAAGCACTTGATAGTTCAGGATGTCCATCACCGCTGGTATCTGGATCGGATCCAGGAAGGTATGCAGGTGCTGGATGTGGGTTGCGGCAACGGAGTGCACAGCATCAGCGTCGCCAGCCAGGATGCATTGGTCATAGGAGTGGAACATGACCTCCCCAGCCTGCGCTCGGGGCGGATTCTTGCCGCCGCGCACCACGCCACTGGGCTTGCGTTCGTGCAGGCCAGCGCAGAAGAGACCTTGCCCTTCCTTGACGGCCACTTCGACCTGGTGCTTCTACTGGATGTGCTGGAGCACGTCCACAGGCGCGTCGAGCTGCTGCGCGAGATCCGCCGGGCTCTGCGGCCCGGGGGCGTGCTGATGCTGTCTGCGCCCAACAGGGATACCACCTGGAAGCGTCGCTTGCGGGGCGCAGGGCTCTTTTGCTATGCTGATCGCGATCACAAGGTTGAATACAGCCGACCCGAGCTTCTGGCAGAGTTGCAGGAGGGGGGCTTTCGCGTGGAGGGAGAGTTGATGCCCGTGGTCTATGACACAGCGTGGGCGGGCCTGATCGACCTGGTAGGTGGCCTGTCCCTCTGGGCGTACCGGCGTCTGAGCCGCTTGAAGCGTCAAGCGGCCCATCGACACCCCCAAGAGACCACCGGATGGCGAGTCATCTGCAAACGGGTGGACCGTCTGCCGACAGGTGCGACTGATGAACATCGGCCTCACTAGCGAGTACTTTTCCCCTTTCGCGCCCGGTGGCGCCGAGTGGAGCACGCTGTTCCTGGCTCAACGGCTGACCAAGGCCCACCGTGTGGTCGTGGTTACGCCCAACTATGGAGCGGCCCCGCATGAGGAGAAGGATGGCGTCGTCATTGAGCGATTCGCCTTCCCCTTCAAGCTTGGGCGGGGGCAGCGGCTGGTACCCTATCGGTGTCTGTCCAACCCGGTGTTCTACGCCTACTCGGCCCTCCAGATCGCGCGCCAGGTCAAGAAGCATCGCCTGGACATTCTGCACGCCCACAACAAGCAGATTCTCGTCGGAACTGTCGTGGCCGCAAAAGCGACGGGAGTGCCCGTTGTCGTTTCGCTGCGAGACTATATGGTCCTGTGTCGCTACGGCATGTGCCTGAACGCGTTCGACACTCACCCCGAGGGCTGCGATCTAGCGAGCTACCGGCAATGCGTGTGCGACTACCTAGCGCTCTACATGCCAGACATCGGAGCCTGGCGGCGTACGCTGGTCTATGTCGGGGCTGGGTATCACCGGGTAGACACCACGCTCAAGCGTGCCGTCCTTGGTCGTGCCGACGCTGCTGTGACCACAAGCAGAAAGATGCGATGCATCTATGTCTCACGGGGGCTGGATCCCCTGCGGACGCTAGCCATCCACAATCCGATGCCAGAAGCCGACGTCCTCTCCCCTCCATCGGCAGGCCACCACAGCGGCTTTCACATTCTGTATGCGGGCAAGCTTTCCTGGGGCAAGGGTCCGCATCTCCTCGTCGAGGCGCTGCCTGCTATCCGGCGAGCAGTGGCCCCTGAACCGCTGAGCGTCACGCTGGCGGGACAGGGACCACTGCGTGCCCATCTGAAGGAGAGGGTTGACACTCTGGGCCTGGCGGATCTGGTCAGCTTTGTTGGGCAGTTGCCATATCACGTGCTTCAGAGGCTGTATGTGCAGGCCGACGTGGTGGTGGTGCCATCGGTGTGGCAGGAACCGTTTGGCCGGGTGGCACTGGAAGCCCTGATGTGCGGCACACCTGTCGTGGTCAGCAGTCGTGGTGGGTTGGGTGAGATCGTACAGGACGGGACTACGGGGTTCATCGTTGAGCCAAAGCCCAAGCCCATTGCCGACGCGGTTGTGCGTGTGCTACAATCATCCACGTTGCGCCTGCAGGTTCGCGATGCCTTGCCAGGCTTGCGGCGCAGATTCGGGTCAGACGTTGTCCGACTTCATGTGGAGCTCTACAGTCGGCTGTTGAGCGGGCGGCTGCTTGATCTCGCGGCACCAGGGGAATGATGATCGGCGATCTCACACTGGGGTTGCTTCCTGCGGCGGGCGGCGGCCTGGCCTCGCTGGAATCGGCGGGCCAGACCACGCGGCTCCTCGACTACTACTTGCCGGCCTACCTGGGGACCTTTGAGCATCTGGTCTATTTCAGCTACCATGAGGAGTTGCTGGCCGACTATACCGATGATCCGGCGATTCTGAAGGGGGTCTCGCTGATCCCCAGGCTCAAGTCCACGCCCTACCGGATCTATGCCTGCCAGTTGGCCCTGGTTGCCCGAGCGCAGTTCCGGGCGTGCAGCGTTCTGAGGGTGTTTCAAGCCACGGGCGCAGTTCCGGCTATGATGGCGCGTTTGCTTTATGGAATCCCCTATGTCACTACCTACGGTTACCGGTATCATGCGGTTGCGCAAGTGGAGGGGCGTCGCCTGAGCAGCGCATACTTGCGAGCATTGGAACAGGCGGCCTTGCGAATGGCCGAGGGGGTCATCGTGACCACCCGGGAACTGGCAGACTATGTCGGTCGCTTTGTGCCACGTGGGCGAATCCACCTCATCCCCAACGGTGTGGACACCAGGCTCTTTGCGCCTCGCGGCGCGAAGCCCACGGCAGCCCAGTGCCATGCCGCGCAAGAGGCTGCGGCGCGCGCTTCATCCGGACGTCCGACCACGCTGCTTTTTGTGGGGCGGCTGGTGCGGCAAAAGAACCTCTTTCGGCTCCTGGAGGCAGCCAGCGTCCTTGCCCGGCGTCACGCCCTTCGAGTGCAGATTATCGGCGATGGGCCTCTGAGGCGCGAGCTGGCCGCGGTGGCCATCCAACAGGGCCTCGATTGCACCTTTGAGGGCACTGTGCCCCACAGGCATCTGCCCGACTATATGAACCAGGCTGACCTGTTCGTCCTGCCGTCGCTGGTGGAGGGACACCCCAAGGCGCTGATCGAGGCGATGAGTTGTGGCCTGCCCTGCGTCGTCTCCGCCTGCGAGGGCAACCGTGAGATGGTGGATGACGGCCTCACGGGCCTGCTCTTCGAGGCCACTGACACTGGACAGATGGTGAGCCAACTGGAGCGCGCAATCCAGAACAGGGCCTTCGCACGAGAGCTGGGTCGGGCGGCACGAGAGCGGGTCCTTGGATCCTACGACCTGGAGCGCCTGCTGCGAATGGAGGTCGATGTGCTCTTGCTGGCTGCGAGGAAGAGGGGGAGGCGGTCTCGGTGGTAGGAAAAAGATGCGCTAGCACTCTGCGGGTTGGCACCAGACACTGGGGCATTCTGACTTGGCGACCTGGCTGGGGCAGCCTGCACGGGCCTGGATCGCCGATTGCGTCACCGCCTCCGAGCTGATGGGGAAGGAACACGAGGCGTTGCATTTGCTGGTTGGAGAGGAGCCTTGATACATCGAGGACTCTGCATTGCGGTGCTGTGCCATGACCTGGGTCGCAATAGCTTTGGCCGGGCTTATGTGCTAGCACGCGTGTTGGCTCGAGATCACAAGGTGCATGTGGTGGGCCCACAGTTCGGCCCATCTGTTTGGCCCCCATTCGCTGGGTTGCTCGAAGCTCATGGGGTTTCCGTGACGGCAATACCAAGTCATCGGTATCCACGATACCTGGCCAGCGCGGTACGACTCAGGCGGGCTATCGGTACTGACACCGACGTCATCTATGCAGCCAAGCCCTATCCAACCAGCCTGGGACTAGGCTTGTCGCATAAGCAAAGACATGGAGTGCCGTTGATACTGGACATTGATGATTGGGAACTGGGTATGTTTCAGTCCATGGGTCGGCGAAAGCTGCTTGAGACGATAGCAAGAGGGATCACAAGTCCAAACAACTACCTGTGGCTGCGTCGAACCTGTGCACAGACGAGTCGAGCCGACGCGATCACAGTGTCGTCATCCTTCTTGCAGCGCCGCTTCGGTGGGACGATTGTAGTTCATGGTCGGGACACTGCTGCCATGGATCCTGGGCAGGTGGACAGGAAACGGGCCCGGCAGGAGCTGGGTGTCTTGGGCCAGGTGGTCATGTTCCTGGGCACTCCCAGACCACACAAAGGGGTTGAGGATCTCATAGCAGCTTTGCACCAGATTGATCGGCCGGATGTGACGGGGCTGATCATCGGGGCACGTGCACGGTCTTCGTACACGGAGCAACTGAAGGCTCAGGCAGGAGAACGGGTGAGGATTTTGCCCTTGCAGCCATTCAGCAGAGTGCCGGCCTTGCTGTCTGCTGCCGACGTAGTTGTGGTGCCTCAGCGACAAGCGCCTTTCGCCGAGGCGCAAGTGCCGGCCAAGATCTTTGACGCTATGGCCATGGGCCGCCCTATCGTAGCCACGGCCGTCTCAGACATACCAGACATCTTGTCCGGTGGCTGTGGACTGATAGTGACCCCAGGGGATGTGGGTGCTCTGGCCGAAGCCATTGCGTACATGCTCGACGATCCGGCAGCGGCCGAAAGGATGGGGCTTGCTGCAAGGGAGAAATGCGTGCGCGAGTTTAGCTGGGAGAACATGCAATCCACATTGCGACAGGTGATAGATCGCGTTGCTGCTACGTGCTAGGTGCTTATGGTCTCGATGCAGAGCCGCTCGGAAGCAGGTCTCGCCAGCCGAGGCTGGTTGCCCTGATGCCCCTTTGGGGCTATGCTTGTGGCCAGGTGACAGGGAGCAGCTCGTAGGATTATGGAATCGGCTACTTCTGTCAGGGTGCCAGTCTACTACAAGAGTACTCGCCAGGACCTGCTCTTCGAGGCCACTGACACTGGCCAGATGGTGAGTCAACTGGAGCGCGCAATCCAGAACAGGGCCTTCGCACGAGAGCTGGGTCGGGCGCACGAGAACAAGTGCTTCGATCCTACGACCTGGAGCGCCTGCTGCGAATGGAGGTGGATGTGCTCCTGCTGGCCGTCAGAAGGAGGCAGAGGCGCCCATGGTAACAGAAGGGTGGCGCCGGGAATGATCGCTACCCGGTTGCGTGAGCCACAACGTAGCCAGCCAAGCCACCCTCATGAGCGGACCGCCAGCGTTCCTTTGAGCTGGCGCGTTTGGGAGGCGAGTTGAGGGTCTTGAGGCGATACCTGCCAACCGACATTGCCTACTACTTTCGCGGCGGCAGCATCCTGTTGATCAACCAGATTCTGGATCTGCTGCTCGGTTTCGTTAGCCTGTATGTGTTCACCAGTTCTACGGACAAAGGCACCTACGGCATCTACGGATACCTCTTGTCCGTGTTTGCCGTTGCTGCCTTGGCCACGTCTCCCGGCGTGGAGACGGCGATTCAGTATGATGCTGCCAGGGGCAACGACGGCGGATTGGCGCATGGGACCAGGCGGCGCCTGCGCACGGCGTTGCTGGGAAGCATAGGGATGGTCGTCTGGGCCGCCCTGCTCTACAGGCGAGGCGACACACGTTTGGCACTGGCAGTGCTGGCTGGCGCCCCGATCTTGCCTTTCTTCTACGGAATGGCCGGCTTCAAGGCCTATCTGATGGGCAAGGGAGCATTTGGGCGGCTCAGTGTCTCAAGTCTGCTCATAGAAGTCGGCAAGTTGCTCTTCATCTTGATCGCATGTAGACTCTTTTCGGGCTTGCCCCTGGTCATCGGCTTCTTTGTCACCGCGTCTGTGCTCAACTCACTGTTCAACTGGTTCTATGTCCGACGAGCACCAAACGCCAACGTGGGTGAAGAGTTCGATGAGATCGGCAATAGACTGACCCTGGCCGCTGTTGTCGGAAGCCTCGCTGGCCAGGCAGACAGGCTCATAGTGGGGACCTTCTTCGGACTGGAGACCATGGCGCTGTACAATATGGCAGTTTCTGTTACTCGGCCTCTGCGCAATCTCGGAATAGTCGCGGCCAAGTTGCTCTTCCCCAAGATGATCAACCTCAATGTGACGTCCACGGTCTTCAAAAGGAAGCTGGTGTTCAGCCTCTTGTTCATCACCGTGCCTCTCGTCGCCCTGGTTGTGGCCTATCACTTGATCTTCCCCGCACTAGCCGCCGCGCTCTTTCCCAAGTACGGTGCGGCTGTGCCGATGGTTCGATTGGCGATCGCAGCCACAGCCATGTCGATCTGGGGCATCATAGCCTCTCAGGCTCTGTGGTCCTTTGGCGACTTGCGCATGATATACTTGGTTCAAACGATTTCACCCATCCTGCGTACCCTTGTGGTAGTTCTGGGGGCAGTGTGGGGTGGGGTGACGGGGATCCTCTGGGGGCGTGTGGCGTCAAGGCTTCTCGGAAATGCGCTACTGGTGGCCGTCCTGCTGGTTCTGTTCAGACGCACGCGGCGGCAGGGCGAAGGGGCTCATGTTGGTCAGTAGTGAAACCACCCTGGGCAGGAGCGGTAGTGGATGAGCAGGCGACCAAGAGTTCTGTATGTCTACAGATCGCCACGGGAAGCCGACTTGCGGATGTATGATCAGGGGCAAGGTCCAGATGATGCACTGTATGGATTCCCCCACATGGCCGAGCTTGGGATTGATGCTGCGACAACCGACGAGGGCTTCAGGCGCAACCTCGGCTACTACTGCGGACAACTGATCCACTCTGCCTGGACTCGCACTGGCTTGGGCGGATTGAATCTGGGGCAGGCACTGCAACTGGGTTGGCGAATCAGGCAATACGATCTGGTCTTTGCCACCACCGACAGCGTGGGCCTGGCCTTTGCCGTGCTCAAACGCCTTGCGCTCATGAGGGTGCCCATTGTGCATGCCAGTATCGGACTGGTCGCAAGGCTCGCAGCACACCGAGATAGCCTGGGATTCCGCATCTGTGGCAGTCTGCTCGACACAGCCGAGCGGATCGTGTGCTACAACGAGCCCGCACTGGATGGCTTCTGCAGCCTCATGGGGCAACCCAGGGAGAAGCTTGACCTGGTTCATTTTGGTGTGGACACCGATTTCTTCAGTCCGCGCTCCGGCGTATCAGATGGGGGTTTCATCCTGAGTGTGGGAGCCGATCTGAGACGTGACTGGGGCCTGCTGCTCGATGTGGCTCGAAGGATAGATGGGCCGTTCGAGGTTGTATGCCGGCCAGGTGCTTTGATGGGGCAGAGCATTCCGCTGAATGTGCACGCCCGCCACAACATCCCCATAGCTGCCGTGCGTGATTTGTACGCCCAGGCGTCGTTCTTGGTGGTGACGGTAAAGGAAGAGTCGCAGGCGAGTGGGCAGAAGGTGATGTTCGAAGCCATGGCCATGGGGAAAGCGGTGATCGCCACACGAACAGCCGCCTTGAAGGGTTATTCGGCTATCCAGGATGGGAAGCACTGCTTGCTCGTGCCCGCTGGTGATGCAGCGAGTCTGGAATCAGCGATTCAGCGCCTGAAAGAAGATAGCGGGCTCCGGCACTACCTTGGTGCCAATGCCCGGCAGGTGGTCGAAGAGCACTACAACTCGCGAGCATATGCCTCCCAGTTGGCGAGAGTCTTTCACACCGTTGGCGACCGTGCGTAAGAGCTTTGGCCACACCATAGAGTGCGGGGCTGTGAACACATTGCTACCGGGTATGGAGCATGCACAATCGAACAGCAGGAACCAAGCCGCGCTACAACCTCGAGTCTGTTCGCTGCAATCTGGGTGGCGCAGATGATACCGAGTTCCTGTTTCAAGCCTATGATCTATGGCACAATCTGGATGCCGCGGAACACCCGCGGTACAATGTCGTGCGTTGCAGGCAGTGTGGCCTGACCTACGTCAATCCACGTATTCCGGCTGCTGAGATGAGTGCGCTCTATCCTGAGGATTACGTCTCACATAGTGGTCGGGTGCGCGAACCCACGCCGCTATCTGCCCGAGGAATGAGGGCGGCTCACTGGCGTCGCCAGGTCTTTGAGACGTGGCATGGTGATGATCGTGCTCCGGTGGTTCACCGACTGTGGCTCTCCCTCATCTGGCATTCCCGCCGCATGCGATACGATGTCCTGCGTTTCCGAGGTGAGGGACGCGGACTGCTAGATGTTGGCTGCGGCATCGGGAACTATCTGGCTGACAAGAGGGCATTGGGTTGGGAGGTGTGTGGGGTCGAGCCAGCGCCACGACCCGTCGAGGTCTGCCATAGCCGCGGCCTGAACGTTGTCGAGGGGCTGTTTGACCCCGGCCGGTGGACACCTAATTCCTTTGATGCCGTCACGTTGCACCATGTGATAGAATACGCTCCTGATCCACGGGATCTGCTCACACAGGTCTTTGTGGTGGTCAAGCCCGGGGGCATCATCTACATCACCACACCGAACATCCGCAGTATCCCGGCCGGGCTTTTCACCACCTACTGGATCGGCATGGCGGATGTTCCACGCCATTGCTTCTTCTACACTCCGAAGACCATGTCCTGTTTGCTCCACAAGGCTGGGTTCAGAGTGATGCACTGGTATACCATTTCGTCCACTTCGGGCTATACGGCAGCCCTCGAATTCATCCTGCGAGAGCGGTTCAAATTGGATATCGGACGTGATCGGGTGCGGAAGAACGCTGTACTGGCCAGGATGGTGCTGCCACTGGTTCGTCTTGGCGACTGGGTCAAGTTGGGTGACAATCTTCACATCATCGCCCAGAAGCGAGAGTCTTGACCCATGCAGGGGCTGACCTTCCTCACCCTCTCCACCACCGACTGGGACGCGCCTCAGTTTGGCTCGCGCCAGCAGATCGCCCTGCAGCTCGCCTGTCGCGGCCACCAGGTGCTCTTTGTGGAGATCCCCCGGGCGCTCCATTCGTTGATCTCCGATCCTGCGGGAACGAGGCGCGCGATCCGTCGCATGGGCCGTGTTCGAGAGGTCGGAGATGCGGTCGGAGGCCGAAGGCCGCAGATGCCGCTGGCCAGCGCCCCTGAACTGCGGGGTGCCAGCGCCCCTGAACTGCGGGATGCAAGCCGTCTGCTCGCCTACACCCCGCCGCCTGTTCTGCCCGTTTACTACAATCGGGTGACTAATGCCGTCAATCAGCGCCTGCTGCTGCGCTACTTACGCAGGTGCCTGGCCAGGCTGGACTGGCAGGTCGATATCCTTTGGACCTATTGGCCCAACACTGCCCACCTGATCGGACGGTTGGGGGAGAAGGTCTCGGTGTATCATTGCATCGACGACTTTGCGGCCGTCGGCTACCCGATGACCTCTCGGCGGGCCATCGTGCGCATGGAGGCCCAGCAATGTCGGAAGGTGGATCTGATCCTGACTCGCACCGCCGCTCTGACCACCGCCAAGCGTCGGCTGAATCCAAACACCCACTTTTTGCCTGGAGGAGTGGACACGGATCACTTTGATCCGTCGCGAGTGAGGCCGCCGCCGCCCGAGGTGGCGGATCTGCCTCGCCCGCGCGTGGGCTTTGTGGGCACCATCGACGACCGCCTGGATGTGAAGCTGCTCATGAGGTGCGCTGTAGCCCTGCCTGCTGCGACCATCGTGCTGGTTGGGCCAATCAGGCGGCACCGGGTGGACGTCGGACCCCTCAGGAGCCTGGGCAATGTTCGCTTCTTGCCCCCTTGCCCCCATTCCCAGGTGCCCGCCATCGTGGGGGCGTTCGACGTCTGCCTTATACCCTACCGGGTCAATGAGTACACCAGGGGATTGTCGCCCGTCAAGCTCTACGAGTACCTGGCCATGGGCAAGCCGGTGGTGGCCACCAACCTGCCCTATCTGAGGCGGGAGGCTGCCCACATTCGCATCGGTGAGACTCCCCAGGAGTTCCTGGCCGAGATTCGCGCGGCGCTCGTACCCCGTAGCATGGGGGCACTGGACTCCTCTCCGAGCACGCAAGAGCGAGAAGGGTGGCGGGCCGTTGCCCAGGCACATTCCTGGGAGCGCCAGGTTAGTGAGATCGCGCGTCACCTCGAGCCCCTGTTGAAGGGGGACGTATGTACCCCGTAGTGAAGGGGCACATGAGGCGGGTGAAGGTCCTCCAGCTTGCTGCCTCTTCGCGCGGCGGAGGAGCAACCCACGTCCGCGACCTGGCCCTGGGCCTGTCTCAGGATGACGCCTTCGAGGTGACCGTGGCCATGCCCACGGATGGGGGCAACGTGTCGCCGGGCGACTTTTCCGGCGCTGGGATCCCCTTCGAGGTGGTGAATATCGCCGAGGGCTTTGCCTGGCGCGAGGTGAGACGCTTGCGGGGGCTGCTTCAGCGCGGAGGCTTTCACATCCTTCACGTTCACGGTTCGCGGGCGGCCCTCTTTGGGCGTCTGGCGGCAGCCACCATCCGTTCTCGTCCGAGGGTAGTCTTTAGCATCCACGGCTTTGCGACTCCCTGGTATTCGTTGGTCAAACGCTGTACCTACCTGGCGCTGGAGCGGGTCCTGCAGCTAGTGACCGATCGCACCATCTGCGTGGCCCAGGCCGAGGCCGACTCGTTTCTCTCTCATAGGCTGGCCAGACCCGAGCGCATCGACATCGTTCCCTACGGCATCGATGTGGCCCGCTTTGCCGAAGGGCCTCGGCACACGAGCGCCTTGAGGGAGGAGCTGCAACTGGGGGATGGGCTTGTATTGCTGATGGTTTGCCGGTTGAACGTGCCCCGCGACTTTGGGACGCTCCTCACCGCTTTCAGCCTGGTCAGGAGTGAGTTCCCAGGGGTACATCTATTGATCGTTGGGGACGGACCTCAACGGGACCGGATCGAGGGCCTGGTCACCCGCCTCGGATTGGCTGACAGCGTACGCATTACCGGCTTCCGCGATGACGTTCCCGCCCTGATGGCCTTGGCCGATGTCTGTGTGCTCACCAGCTGCGCCTGGGAGGGCTTTCCCATAAGCACGTTGGAGGCTCAGGCTGCCGGGCGGCCCGTCGTGGTGACCGACGCTGGGGGATCGCGGGAGGCCGTGTTGCACGAGAAGACAGGTTTGATCGTGCCCAGGCGCTCGCCCCAGTTGCTGGCCGACGCTCTCACGCGCTTACTGCGAGACTCCGACCTGCGCCAGCGTCTGGGCGAGGAGGGAAGACGGCGGGCCCGCAAGGAGTTCACCCGGGAGCGCATGGTCGAGAGAATGGGCCGCATCTATGACGACTTGGTTGTATAGCGGCGCTGTGCCGAGGCCATGGAGCACAGAGGGGCCATCGGCCAAAGTCCTGCTGGCCATGAGCTGTGCTGACAGTTGGCTAGTCGTCGAGCTGTGTGTGAGCTGTGGAAAGGCAACCGGGGGGTTCGCACTGGCTCCGTGTGGGTAAATGAGTGCCTGTGAAGATACTGCACATCTACAAGGACTATTTCCCGGTCATCGGCGGCATCGAGAATCACGTGAGACTGTTGGCTGAGAGCCAGGCAGCAGCGGGCCACGAGGTGACCGTGTTGGTCACGAATCGGGCCCGAGTGACAACGACGGAGAGGCTCAATGGCGTGCGCGTGATCAAGGCGGCCCGTCTGGGCGTGGTGGCCTCCACGCCCTTGAGCGTGAGTCTCTTTCGGCATCTGCGCCGTCAGCGCCCCGACGTCACCCATCTGCACTTTCCCTACCCTGTCGGCGAGGTGGCCCATTATCTGTCGGGGCACAGCCGGCACGCGGTGATGACCTACCACAGCGACGTCGTCCGGCAGAAGGCGGCCTTGCGCCTCTACAAGCCTCTGATGTGGCGCGTGTTGCATAGCGTGGACAGGATCATTGTGGGCAGCCCCAACTACCTGGCGAGCTCTTCCACCTTGCAGCGGTTTGCCTCCAAGTGCAAAGTGGTGCCCTACGGCATCGACCGCAGACGTTTCCTGAATGCCGACCCAGTTGCTGCACGAAGGCTGCGTGAGCTGCACGGCGGCGGCCCGTTGCTGCTCTTTGTGGGTGTGCTCCGCTACTACAAGGGGCTAGAGTACCTCCTGGAAGCCATGACCAGCATCTCGGCCAAGCTGCTCATCGTCGGTGAGGGGCCGCTGGGTAGCTCCCTCCGGTCTCAAGCGCGCGCGCTCGGTTTGGGCCACAAGGTGTTGCTCACTGGAAGGGTTCGGGGCGAGGATCTCCCCGCCTACTACCGGGCGGCGGATGTCTTTGTCTTGCCGGCCAGCGAGCGGAGCGAAGCCTTTGGCCTGGTGCAGATCGAGGCGATGACTTGTGCCACTCCGGTGGTCTGCACCCAACTGGGCACCGGCACCAGCTTCGTCAACCGCCACCAGGAATCGGGATTGGTGGTGCCACCCAAGGATGCCCGCGCTTTGGCCCGGGCCATCAACAGGCTGCTCTCTGACGAGCCGCTGCGGCGTCGCTTGGCCGCGGGCGCTCTGGAGCGGTCGAGCCTCTTCACGGCGGAAAGGATGCTGGCTGGCGTGCAGCAGGTCTACGACGAGCTGGTGCCCCCCCAAGACTCCGTCGCGGCGCGAGAGGGCCAGGCAGAGTAGGCGCCCCCTCAGGCTCCACGTCGACCCCCTCAGGGCATTGCGCTCAGCGTGTGGGAAAACACGCCGAACCGCCATAGGAACCCGGGTCTGGTCGACGAGACTCCACAGCGATAGCCCTTCGTGGCTAGTTCAGTGCCGTTTATTGCTTTTGGCAGGGGCGCATGGCCATGCGCCCCTACACCCGAAGGTATTATTCCCCCCGAGAGTATCGAAAAAGGGGCTCCGAATCTGACTGGAGGCGAATCGGCGGCGTGCTGCGTGGATACTCCGGCCAGCACGGTGTAAACGAAAAGAAAGGACGGATATACACCGTGGTGTAGGAGCGATTCGCGAATCGCCCCTACTGGGTGACGATCACGTTCTCGGCGCTTTTCGATGGCCTCTCCCTCGCCTCGTTTGATTTCTCGACGCTTGTGGAGTATCATCACTGGACAGCGAGGTGCGGGATATGAATCGGACGTCTGATGCGCACTAGGATCGGCGCCTTTTGCGACGCAGTCATCGAAGCGGGCTGGCTTCTAGCGTTGCTCGTCGTACCTCTCTTCTTCAACGTCCACTCCAATCGCAACTTCGAGCCCGACAAACTGGGCCTGCTCCGCTCTATCGCCACGATCATGGTGATGGCCTGGCTCATCAAGCTGAGCGAGCAAGCCCTGACTAAGGGACGTGGCCCGCAGGGCTCGGACGGGACGACCGCTCGGAAACCCTTTCTACGGATTCCTCTGGTTCTGCCCACCTTGCTCCTGGGGGCTGTCTACCTTGTGTCCACGGCGGCGTCGGTGGCCCCCCGTATCAGCTTGTGGGGCTCCTATCAGCGGCTTCAGGGAACCTATACCACTTTGAGCTACATAGTGGTCTTTTGCATGATGCTGCAGGGCTTGCGCCGTCGAGAGCAGCTTCGGCGCTTGCTGACCACCATCATCGTCACCAGTCTGCCCATTTCCCTCTATGGCCTGATGCAACGCTACCGGCTTGACCCTCTGCCGTGGGCAGGCGACGTAACCTCTCGCGTTGCCTCTAACCTGGGCAATGCCATCTTTGTAGCGGCCTACCTGATCATGGTTGTGCCCATTACCTTGGCGCGGATCTTTCAGTTGTTGGGGACCGCCCCGGGAGATGTGAGTCGCAGGTGGAAGCTGGGCTTTGCGCTGCTCTTCTGGCTGCTGGTGGCTGTGCAGATGGGCGTCTGGGCCAGAGCCGGTTTTGCGGCGGGGGTTGCAGCATCTCTGATCGCGATCGTTGTGCTCACGCTTGTCTCGACCTACTACAGGCGGCCGATGGCCCGCTTTGTGCTCTTGGGCTGCTATGGGGCAATCGTCACCGTGCAATTGGCCACCATTCTGTTCGCCCAGAGCCGGGGGGCGTGGCTGGGTATGGCGGCTGGGCTGGTGTTCTTTTTCCTGTTGTACTACTTCTCTCGGGGCCGGCGGTGGGCGGGGATCGCTGTGGTGGGGGTGTCGGCAGTCTTGGGCCTGCTTCTGGTGCTGGTCAACTTGAAACAAACGCCGTTCCCGGGGTTTCGCAGTCTGCCGTATGTGGGCCGGCTTGGGCGAGTGCTGGATTTTGAGAGGGGCACCGGGAAGGTGCGAGCCCTGATTTGGGAGGGGGCGGTGGAGATGATCGAAGCCGATCCCCTCCGCGCTCTGATCGGCTATGGCCCCGAGACGATGTTTGTGGCCTACAACGTCTTCTATCCCCCAGACCTGGCCCACTTCGAGGCGCGCACGGCCTCCCCCGACCGCGCGCATAATGAGACTTTCGACACCATCATCTTCATTGGCCTCTTGGGTTTGGTGGTCTTTGCGTCCGTTCTGGCGGGCGTGTTCTATCACGGCTTGCGTTGGCTGGGCCTGATACGTACGCGCGCGCAGCAGAGGCTCTTTTTGCTCTTTGGAGTGCTGGGTGCTCTATTGGGTGTGCTTCTGCCTCTGCTCTTGGATGGGTCGCTGCGCTTCCTGGGGCTGGCCCTTCCTCTGGGGTTCTTGCTCAGCATGGGAGTGTATGTGGGCGTGTCCGGTCTGACAGGCGCGGGAGAGGGCGAATCGCACGATTCAGGCAAGCTGCGGCTGAGGGGCGAGGATGCGCTGCTGCTGGTGGCCCTCCTCTCGGGCGTGGTCGCGCACCTTGTGGAGATACAGGTTGGCATCGCCATCGGCGCTACACGCACCTACTTCTGGGCCTATGCAGCCTTGATGGTCCTTCTGGGAGAGAGATTGGTCTCGATCGAAGCGGTTCGCCCCTCCGAGCAGGTGCCAGCTTCGTCGCGCAGCAGGGCAGTCTCCAAGCGTGGCGGGGTGACTGGCCCGGCTCGCGTTGCAGCCCCGGCACGGAAGAGTGGCAACAGGAGAAGGCAGGGTCGGCTGCGCAGGAAGCGCCTCTCGGCCCAGCGGATCGGCCTCGAGGTGGAGTCGATAAGCACCCGGTTGTACGCCATCACGACGGTCATGGGTTTGATGATGGCTACCTTGGCCTGGGACTATACTACCAACCCCCGAGGAGAGAGGAATCCGCTGGCAGTCATGTGGTCCTCGCTGACCAGCCTGGCGGCGAGGGGACAGGCGGGCCAGACCAGCCTGGGCATGGCCTGGCTGGTGATCGCCACCTTTGTCATCTCTCTCTTGGCCGCCGTGTGCGGAGCGGTGGAGCACGAGTCGGAGGAACGGGAAGTCGAGTGGTGGATGTTGTCCTTTGGCACCTTTGCCCTGGGGGCCGGCGGCATCGGCGGGTTCTTTGCTTGTATCCATGCGGTGCGTCTGGGCCCTGGCACCGACCTGTCCTCGCTGGTTAACGAGTACTACCTGGGCATGGCCTTCGTCGGGCTCCTTCTCGCTTCCATCCTCTACCTGGGTGCGTCAAGACCGAAGCGGGTCAGTGGAGGAGCTGTCGCTCTTGGCTACCCGGCACTCGTGCTGCTATCGATCTTGTTCATCCAGTCTCGGAACGTGAGCATCATCAAGGCGGATACCCTCTACAAGCAGGGGCTCATGTTCGACAAGGCAGATCGGTGGGACCAGGCTATCCAGTTCTACCAAAGGGCCGTCGATGTGGCTCCCACCGAGGACTTTTATCACCTTTTTCGCGGTCGTGCTCTGATGGAGAGAGGCAGGTTGGAGCAGGAGCCCATGCTGCGGGATGTCTACTTTCAGAGGGCCGTGGACTCTCTGACGGAGGCCCGACGGCTCAACCCTTTGAACACCGACAACACCTGGAATCTGGGGCGGCTCTATCGCGCCTGGGGCGAACTTACTCCTGATCCAGCCACGGGACAGGACAGGCTCCGGCTCTCGACAGAGTTCTATGCCCAGGCGACGCAGTTGAGTCCTCAAAACGCCCAGATATACAACGAGTGGGGCGACGTGTGTCGTCTCACGGGCGACCTCGACCAGGCCCTGGTCAGGTACAAGCAGTCAGAAGCTCTGGATCGGGAATACGTTCAGACCTACTTCCTGTTGGGCGATCTGTATGTCGTGCGCCAGGAATGGCGCGAGGCCGCAGAGGCCTATGAGACGGGATTGGCCCTTGACCCAAACTACGTGAGGGGATGGACGGCTCTGGCCTTTTGCCATTCTCGGATGGGCGAATGGAGCCAGGCAATTGAGGCTAACCTAAGGGCATTGGAGCTTGTTCCCCAGGACCAGGTCACCCTCAAGAACCTGGCCGCCTGCTACGCGCAACTGAGGGAATGGGACAAGGCGATCCAGGCCAATGCCAGGGCCCTGCGATTGAACCCCGATGATTATCACACGCTCAAGAACCTCTCCCTGTTGCACAACCAGGTGCATCGGGTGGCAGACGCCTTGTCCTATGCCGAGCGTGCCCTTGCCCTAGCGCCGGAGCAGGAGAAGGCGGCACTGGAAGCCTTTGTGCTCCAGTTGCGAGCTCAGGTCGGAAAGGACTAGCGTAGCCATGGGCAAGTATCTACTGATTGTGGTCAGCGCCTTTGCCCTGGCGGCAACCGCCACGCCACTGGTTCGCCGCCTGGCCGTTAGACTGAGCATCACCGATGCCCCCAGTACGCGCAAGATCCATCTTCGGCCCGTGCCGCTGATGGGCGGCTTGGCCATGTACATCGCCTTCATTCTCGCCCTGGCTCTCTTTGGCGATCGCTCGTACGTGCGCGAAACGACCGGCATCCTGCTCGGTGCGACCCTCTGCTCCTTCCTGGGGATGTGGGACGATCGCCTGGGGCTGGGCCCGGCGACCAAGCTTCTGGGGCAAGTGGTGGCCGCGCTGATCGCGGTGGCCTCGGGGGTGCAGGTTCAACTGCTGGCCAACCAGGTGCTCAACGTGGCGCTGACCATCCTGTGGATGGTGGGGGTCACCAATGCCATGAACCTGTTGGACAACATGGACGGTCTCTCGGGGGGCGTGGGCGCGACGGCGGCGGCCTTCTTCCTGTTGCTGGCAGCTATGAGTGGACAATACCTGGTGGGGGCGTTGGCCGCCGCAACACTGGGTGCTTGCGTCGGCTTTTTGGTCTACAATGTCAACCCTGCCACCATCTTTATGGGGGACACGGGCAGTCTCTTCCTTGGCTACATGCTGGCGGCGGTGGGCATCAAGTTGCGTTTCCCCGACAACGTAACCTTTGTGACCTGGATGATTCCCGTGGTCGTCTTGGGCCTCCCCATATTCGACACGGCGCTCGTGATCATCTCCCGGCTCAGGCAGGGCACGAACCCGCTGACCAACCCGGGAAAGGACCACACTTCCCATCGTCTGGTCAAGATGGGCTTCACCCAGCGAGAGGCGGTGCTGATCCTCTACTTGGTCGGAGGCGCTCTGGGCGTGATCGCTATGTATCTCACCCAGGCAACGGTGGCCGAGGGATATATGGTGGGGGGCATCGCCCTGCTTGCAGGCGTCTACTTCCTTTGGAAGCTGGAGCGCGTGGGCGGTCTCGCGGCGGATGAGAATGGCGGGCCGCCGCACAGAACCCCGGGGGACCCCGCGGGCGACGGACACAGATAGGGCTGGGCCGTCGCGGGGCTGAGGCCCGCCTTCGACAGGGTTCGCAGATGCTGGCCGCTCGCCACAGGGGGGAGCATGAGCAAGAAACGAGACCTGATGAAGCGCAGACGCCAGATCTCCAGGGCGCGCAGCGGAAGCGAGCGGGCGGCGCGCGCGAAAGGGCATCAAAAGCAGACTCCTGCGCGCGAGGGCAAGTCGGGGGGAGCAGACTTGTGGATTGCGGCAGGTATCGTCGTGCTCCTGGTGGGCGCTATTGTGGGCTTGTACTACTTTGCGGTGCGGCGTCCCAAGAATGCTTCGAGGGAAACAGTAGAGGAGGTTGCTGCGATGGCGAGCTGGACCGAGCCACCGCCGATGAGCATCGATCTATCCAAGACCTATGAGGCGGTCATCAAGACAGAAAAGGGCGATGTGCGCCTGGAGCTGTACGCCGACAGGGCTCCGGTCACGGTGAACAACTTTGTCTTTCTCTCCCGCCAAGGATTCTACGACGGCGTGACCTTTCATCGAGTGATACCCGGATTCATGGCCCAGACTGGCGATCCCACGGGAACGGGCAGTGGCGGCCCCGGCTACAGGTTCGGTGACGAATTCGACGACACGCTGCGCCACGATGGCGAGGGCATCGTCTCCATGGCCAACGCCGGGCCTGACACCAATGGCAGCCAGTTCTTTATAATCTACGCTCCGCAGCCGCACCTGGACGACCATCATGCTGTCTTTGGAAGGGTTATCGAGGGCATGGAGGTGGTGCGAGGCCTCTCGGTGCGAGACCCATCCGAGGGCCCCGATGCGCCCTCGGTGACCAAGATCCTGACCATCGAGATCATCGAGAGGTAGCCCATGGACGTCGGCGCGCGCTCCAGTCCCCTCGGCTCGTGGTGGCAAAGGCATGGTGGCCAGGCGCTGGCCCTGACCTCTGCACTGGGCATAACTGTGGCCGTGGTGGTCTTCCGGGAGCAACTGGTGGCCCTGCGTGGCTTGGGCTATGTGGGGATCTTTCTGGTCGGAATCCTGGGGAATGCCACGGTCATCTTCCCGGTGCCAAGCCTGGCAATAGTCTTTGCCGGGGGCAGCGTGCTCAATCCCCTGGTGGTGGGCCTTGTGTCGGGCGTGGGGGAGCCGCTGGGCGAGCTGACCGGCTACCTAGCGGGCTACGGAGGAAGCGCGGTCGTCCAGGATGGGCCTAGATTCCAACGCATCAAGCTATGGATGGAGCGTCGTGGCTTCCTCACCTTGTTTGTGCTCTCCGCCATCCCCAACCCAGTGTTTGACCTGGCCGGCATCGCGGCGGGCGTGGTTCGGTTCCCGTTGGGCAGGTTCCTGCTGGCTTGTTGGCTGGGCAAGACGCTCAAGGCGATAGTGGTGGCCTATCTGGGCTCGCTCTCCGTCGATCTCGTCGGGTCCTGGCTTCGCTGATGCGTGGTATGGTACAATCAAGTGGCCCGAGAGACCCTGGTTGCCCTTGATGACCGCTTGCCGGAGGGTATCAAAATGCAGGCAAAGTTGCCAAAGCTGCCGAAACTACCGCGAAAACCCAAGATACCAAGGATTCCAAAGCCGAAAAAACCAAGGCTACCGCGAATACCAAAGCTGTGACGGGCGCACCGACCGAGGGGGATGTCTGAGCCTGGTGACTGTGCTCATCATCGTCGGTTCAAGGCCCTGCTCACACCAGCTTCGATGGTTCCGCTCTGGTGTCTCGCGTGGTCCTGGGCTGCGTAGTTGCCTCCAAGAGCCTGGAGGTCGAACAGATCCGCTGCGCTCACCTGGACATCCCCCGCATGGCGAGCTCCGCGTACGCGCGCGGCAGTCATCGCTTGTGCCTGGCCTTTGCTAAGGCCTTCTTGGCTGCGAGGCGGACCTCATCCAGGTCGAAGGGCTTGCTGATGAAGCTGACACACAGCTCGTCTGCCAGCCTCTCGTCGATGGCTTCGTCTTCCCGGTAGAAGAAGCCGGAAATCATGACGATGGCGCCCCGGGGGTTTGTCTCCTTGATCCGACTGGATAGCTCGAGGCCGTCCACATCTGGGAGCTTGGCGTCAATGAAGACGACCTCGAAACGCTTCTCGTTCGCCAGCCCCAGAGCCTTCTTGCCGCTGGTCGCTGTCGCGATCTGGTACCCCTCAGGGCTGAGGATGTTCTCCAGGGCCCAGCACATGTCAGGCTCATCGTCTACCACCAGAATACTGGCTGGACAAGCTGAACTAGCCAACGGTGTTCTCCTTTTCGTCGCTCTGCACGGGCAACCTGATGGTGAAGGTGCTTCCCACCCCTGCCTTGCTTTGCACATCGATCGTCCCATGGTGCTGTTTGATGATGCTGTAGCTTATCGAAAGGCCCAGCCCCGTCCCTTGGCCAACTGGCATGGTGGTGAAGAATGGAGCGAATATCTCGCCCAAGAGCTCCTTCGAAATGCCGCGACCCGTGTCCGCAAACTCTATCTCCACCTGTCGCAAGTTGAGCTGATTGACCAACAAGGATAGGGTGTCCTCGAGGGCCTCGTTGATGTCCAACGGGGCCATGCGCTTCTGAGGAGGCCGGGCAAACTTTAGCAGGTTCTCTATGATGTATGAGGCCCGTTGGATGCCAGAATAGATCCTCTTGGCGGCCTCTTTCCTCAATACCGCGTCATCGGGCCTCTCCAGCAGAAGCTGGGCCGCGGCGGAGCTTATGGCCAAGGGGTTGCGAATCTCGTGGGCGATACCCCCGGCCATGACGCCCAAGGAGGCTAGTTTGGCCGTCTTTATCCCCTGAGCCGCCAACTGTTTCCTTTCGGTCAGGTCCCTCCCCACGGCGACGATGCCCACAATCCGGTGCTCGGCGTCGAGCAAGGGCGAGCAAGACCAGGAGATGGGAATCTGCCTTCCCTCCTTGGTGCTCAGGTCGATCTCCTGGCTTTTGGTGGTGAACTGGCCTCTGGCCAACTGACGCAGCCATGACCTTGTCTTCTGCTGGCTTTCCCCCACACAGAGGTCGGACAGAAGCCGGCCCTGCACCTCTCCGAACTCGAAGCCCGAAGTCTGTTTGGCGGCCCCGTTCCAGCTCAATATCCTTCCTTCTGCATCCATCGAGACCACCAGGTCGCTGGCGCTATCCACCACGATGGCCAGGTGTCGTTCGGCCCGTCTCACTTTTTGGCTCAAACGCTTCTGCGTTGTGACATCGTCCATGAGCAATACGACGTTTCTCACAGTGCCATCTTCGTCCGTCAAAGGAGTGAGACGGTAGAGGTAGGCTCTCTCGGGAAGACGGGGAAGCCTCCCGATCCGCCCACCGCTGAAGGGCGTGCCGCTCTCAAAGACGCCGGCTATCCTCTCTTCCAGCTTGCTGGAGGCCAGAGCAGCGCGGGAGAAGACCTCCTCGATCCTGCTGCCAACCGTCTCGGATTGGCGTCTCTTCGTTTCTCTCAGCAGAGTCCGGTTTGCAGACACCACCCTCAAGTGGCGGTCGATGATGAAGAGAGAGGAAGGGATGCTTTCGATGATGGTGTCACACCACTTGGTGGTCTCCTGCAGCGATTTCTCAGCCCCCTTGCGCTGGGCTACTTCTCGCCGAAGGGTCTCATGCAGGCGCAGGTTCTCCAGGGCCATGGCTGCCAGATTGGCCACGGCACGGCAGACTCTCACCGTCCTGGGAGTGAAGCGGCTGCTTCCCCTCTCGAGCATCTCGCTCAGGGAGGCCACGCCAAGCACCCGATCGCCTGTCGCCAAGGGCACCAGAAGCGCCGATCTCGCTTCCCCGGCGAAGAGCATCCCTCGCTCCACCTCCGAGACCGCCCCGTGCAGTTCGTCCTGACCCAGGATGAGCGCCCGGCCGGTCTGCGCGACCTCCCTGTGCCAGGGAGCAAGGTCGAGCGCGTACTGCCGTCCGATCAGCGGATGCCATTCCGAATCGCGCGCGGGAAAGGCTGCGCGGACCCTCAGATTGACCCCCGTCTCATCCAGCAGGGCTATGCGGCAGAAGGTGGCCAAGGTGATCTCTGTCATCCTTTCGGCTACTATGTGGAGCAGCCGCTCGAGATCGAGGGCTGACGAGATGGCGTCGCAGCCATCGAGCATTGTCTCGAGCGCATCAACCGTCTGACCCGCGTCATCCAACAGTTGGCCGGATCGCCCGAAAGTGCTCGCGGGCGTCGCTGGAAGAGAGGACACCGGGCCCGTCCCACATAGAGGACACCTGTCTTTGGCCGCGAGCCGATCGTTCCCTGCAGCCGGTGCTTGCATCGTGGCCCCACACGTAGGGCAGCGTACTCTTGTCACCATAGCGCGTGCTCCCTACAGTACCATCTCGTGTCTCCAGAGGAACGGGGAATGCCTGCGGGAGGGGAGCCCCCTTCCCAACTCCGCGCCGTCGGGACCGCCCTCATGTTAGCGGCCCCGAGAATCCGAGGGCTGCAAGCGATCAAGGAAAGGCGAGTCCGCTTTGCCCGCTGTTCGACCCCATCAGTGGGGCGCCCTTTTGCCTCGTCACCCTCAAGCAACTTGGCCTCCTGGCAGGCACACTCATCTTTGCACGACTGACACCGACGCAACAAGTCTCTGTATGCTAACAGAAAGGGCACTAGTCGTCTGTAGGGAAGGTCTGACAGTTGATAGAGGGAACCCCTGACAAACCACCGGAATCGTCGGTGCGGATGTTCTAGTGACGTGTTGCAGCGCAGTGCTCTCCAGGATCCCGTTTCGAGGCTGACAGATCACTCGCCCAGCACTCGGCTGCGGGGCGCTATTCCAGGCCTTCGGGGACGCCGCCAGGCTACGCGGTGGCCGACATCGACGGGGAACAACACAGCTCATCTCTCAGCTCGACTCCATGGGGCAAGGCCGCTTGGGGTCAGGTCGCCCTGGTGCTCAGCCATCGGCTTGCATGGGGCACTGGATCCCAGCGCATCTGGGTCAGTCGCAGAGCCGCCCGCTGGGCCGTGCGCTGGCGAGTCATTTGTGCTACACTGTGGATGGTGGGGAGTGAGCGGAAACGCACCGGGCCAGTGAGGAACCTTCTTGGCCATCAAGCCGTCTGCAATGGTGGGGGAGATTCGTTCACCGGGAACGGCGAGAGGCAATGGAAACTGGCGCCATACTGTTTCTGGGCCATGTTGTCGTTCCAGCCGCATAGCCGACCTCGACAAGTCTTGGCGACATGGCTTCCCGTCGGTGCACGAACACGCAAGGAGAGATGTTCTATGCTCCGAATACAGCTGATTTGTCGGATAGCTGGCTTGGGCGGATGCAAGAATAAGGATGGGAGGCAAGAGATGAAGAGCAAGCTGCTGGCTTTGGGATTCGTACTCGTTCTCAGCGCACTGGTCATCAGTGGCTGCAAGGGGGCCACGGCCACTCCCACCGAGTCGCCGACGACCGCTCCCACCAGGGTGGTCCTCGCACCGACCGACACGCAGAGACCCACCGAGCCTCCAACCGTGGAACCGACCAGCACCGCGCGGCCCACTGAGGCCCCAGCGGTGGCGCCGACGGAGGCTGCCGTGGAGCCCGAAAGAGCGATCGAGGACGAGATCCCTGATTGGAAGACCTATACCAATGAACGGTACGGGTATTCCTTGAGGTACCCGCTGGATTGCACCTTCGGCCCCATGCCCGAGGGCTGCAAAGAGAAGCCACCGGAGGAGAGACCTCCGGAATGCCTGTGCTTCCTGGACACCGAAGATCCAGACCAGGTGCGCCTGGAGGCCTTTACCGGCGAGAAGGACGATCTCAAAGGAGCATCGTTTGGGGTTAGTCGGCTCGCATTCGATCTTCCGGCAGAGGTAGACCTGATTGAATTCATCAAGGAAAAGTTCTCCTCCTACGGAGAGATCCCGGATGAGCCGAACGCTGAGGTAGGTGGAATCCCGGCGGTGAGGTTGTATACGCCTCGATCACCCATGGCCTTCTCTTGGGAAGTCGTCTTCTTCATCAAAGATGGCAAGCTTCTCGAGATCAAGATGCATGATGTGGATGAGCCAGCCAACAGAGAGCTTTACGACCGCGTATCCTCCGCTATGGACATATCGGTGGAGCGGCCCGAGGTAGCTGGGGAGCCGGTTGACGGCTGGATCGGCACCATCGTCAGACTCCCACCTGGCTCCCAGTTCGGCGATTACTTTGAGCGCGAGGACGGCCAGCGCTTCAGCATCGACGCAGTGGACGACACCCTGCGTGCCCAGCTCCAGGACGCCCGTTGGGTAGGGGCCCAGATTCAGGTGTGGGGCCAACTCCGCACGGATGTCCCTGCCTACGAGGGCCGCAATATCCAGGTGGAGCGCCTCGTGGTGGCGTCGGGACCAGCACAGGAGCCGAGGAACCTCTCGCCCTTCGCCTTTGCCTGCGCATCATCAGCACTTCCCACGGATCAGTGGAGCCAGTACTGGGCCTGGTCGGCCATCGACGGCTCGCTGGAGACCACCTGGGCCGAGGCAGGGCGGCTGGGTCACGAGCCCGAGCCCTCGGGGCCAGGGATCGGCGAGTGGATCATGCTCGTCTTCCCCGAAACGATCGAGGTCCAGCGAATCGGGGTGGACGTCGGCTTTGATGAGAGCGCCAGCTACTTTACCAAGAACAACCGCGTCAAGAGGGCAACGATCGTATTCTCCAGGGGGGATTCCGTCGAGCTTGCCTTTGACGACGTTCGGGGAGTTCAGATGAGGGATATCCCTCCGGTGAGGACAACCTACGTCCGACTGGTCATCGACGACGTCTATCCCGGCTCCAGGTATGACGACACCTGCATCTCGGAGATAGAGGTGTGGGCGACGACTCCGCGATAGCCCTGAGCACGACCCTCAATGCCGAGTCGTTTCGCCCAGGACTTGGCATCGGCTTTGAGGGTTGGCTCACCTGCGGGGGCACCGCTCGCGCGCCCTGAGTTCGGGGTGGCGATGCCCTCCGATCTTCATCGCTTGTTCTGGCCGAGAGCGACTCTCTGCCCTGCGAGTTGCTTGCCGGTCGTGGCTAGTGTGTGGGCGCAGTCGCTCTGTTTTGGCCTGATGTGTTCACCGTCGGGTGAGGGGGCGATCGTCTCTGTGCACAGACCAGTCCAAACCATCCTGGAACGAAGCGCGGGCCTTTTCCGTCTAGTATGCAGCGTTCCTCGGCAATTGGAGGGAAATCGGCACATAGGGAGATGGCCATGTCATATGGTAGGTTGTGGAGAACGAGGCTTCATCGGTTGCTTGCAAAGACAGGGCATCGGTCTCGCATCCTGCTCGCCCTGTTGCTGGTTGCCAGCCTCGGGCTTGGCTGTGACTCGTCCCGGACGACCACTGTTGCGCCCCCAGATGAGGGGGTCACTGTTCGCCGAGGGGTGCTCGCCGGTCGGGAAGGAGGTGGGGGCGGAATGCGATTCCACCTGAGCGAGGGCTCAGAGATGCCTGTCGATCGTGACCCGATCCCGGTCGCAGAGGCCAGCCGCCTGTCGGCGGACGAGGTGCAAGCGCTGCTCAGTCGTCTGCCCGCGCTGGAGGGAGAGACCGGCGATGTGCAAGAGTTCCGCCTGCCCGAGGAAAGCCTGCCCGCGCCGCGACCCGGCGAAACCGTAGAGCAGACCTTCCCCCCGGAGGAGGCAGCGGAAGGCCCCGAACAGCCCCCCGCTGGTCCGTTGGCGGTGCTCCGATACAGCCCCGAAGGGGACGTGCCCCTGGCTCCCTATCTCAGCGTGACCTTCAACCAGCCGATGGTGGCGCTCACCTCCCACGAGGATCTGGCTGCCCAGGGCGTGCCGGTGAGACTGTCGCCTCTGCCGGAGGGCTCCTGGCGCTGGGTGGGCACCAGGACCCTCATGTTTGAGCCAACTACCCGCTTTCCCATGGCTACCGAATACGCCGTGGAGATCGCTGCCGGCACCACCTCCGCAACAGGTGGCGTACTGGCCGAGGCGGTGGCCTGGACCTTCACCACGCCCCCGCCCCAGATTCAGTCATCCTATCCCACCGGCGGCCCCCACCGGCGCGACCCGCTTGTCTTCATCGCCTTTGACCAGCGTATCGAACCGGCCGCCGTCCTGGAAACCATCGAGGTGAGGGCCGGGGGCAAGACATTCGCGCTGGAATTGGCCCACGCAGAGGATGTCGAGGCCGACGAGACGGTGAGTCGGATGTCGGCTGGGGCCGGTGAAGGTTGCTGGCTGACCTTTCTTGCGACCGAGCTGCTGCCCTACGACACCACCGTCACCGTGAACATCGGCCCTGGCACCCCATCGGCAGAGGGGCCGCGGACCACCGACGCCGTCCAGAGCTTCACTTTCACCACTTTTGGCCCTCTGCAGGTGATGGGGAGCAAGTGTGGCTGGGGGGAAGATTGTCCGCCCATGACGCCCTGGTACGTGCGCTTCAGCAGCCCGCTCGATGCCCAGGTATTCGACGAATCGATGGTGCAGATCAAGCCGGAACTGCCCGGGGCCAAGGTGTCGGTCTCAGGGAACACTCTGACCATCCAAGGGCGCTCTCAGGGGCGCACCACTTATGAGGTAACCCTGAAGGCCGCGATCACTGACGAATTCGGCCAGACCCTGGGCAAAGATCAGACTGTCACCTTCCGCGTCGGTTCTGCCCGGCCGATGATGTCTGTGCCGCCCCAGAGCCTTGTCGTGCTGGATCCTGCCGGCGCAGCGACCTACTCGGTCTTCACCATCAACTACGACGCGCTCAAAGTGAGGGCCTATGCGGTGGAGCCAGAGGATTGGCCGAGCTACCAGACCTTCCTGCAGGAATCACGCGGCCAGGACAGCCCCGCCGATCCACCCGGTCGTCGGGTGCTGGATGCCAAAGTGCGAATCGAGGGCCAGGCCGATGCCCTGGTGGAAACGGCCATCGACCTCAGCAAGTCTCTGGACGATGGCAGCGGTCACCTGATCGTGATCATTGAGCCCGACCTCGGCCTGGTGAGATCACTGCGAGAGCGGACACCTGTGATTCGGGTTTGGGTGCAGGCGACCAGCATCGGTCTGGACGCCTTTGTGGACGGCCAGGAAATGATCGCCTGGGCCAACTCGCTGGCCGACGGTTCGCCACTCGAAGGAGTGGCGTTGACCCTCTACCCTGGACAGCGCACCGCGACCACCGCTGCGAATGGGCTGGCCACGCTCGCGCTGCCTGGTGGGTCCGGCGACACTGGCGGCTATCTAGTCGCTCGCCACGGCGGAGAGACGGCTATTCTGCCCGAGAGCACCCACTGGTGGGGCCGGGGGTGGCAGCGGCAGGAGCCCCAAGACGAGTATCGCTGGTACGTGTTTGACGACCGCCAGATGTATCGCCCTGGCGAGGAGGTGCACGTCAAGGGGTGGATCCGCCTGCTTGGGATGGCCAAAGGTAGCGGTGATCTGGAATTGCCCGGCACCTCCGCTTCCGTCTCCTATGAGCTCTTTGATGCACGGGGCAACCGGCTCCTAGAGGATCGACTGGACCTGAATCCTCTGGGGGGCTTTCATACCTCGTTCACCTTGCCGGAGACGATGAATCTGGGCTCCGCCAGCCTGGGTCTCAGGTTGGTTGGCGGTCGCTCAGGTGTGGGTGGGCAGGAGCATTCTCACAGGATACAGGTGCAAGAGTTCCGACGCCCAGAGTTCGAGGTCTCTGCCAGCGCCAGCGCGGGTCCCCATTTCGTGGGCGGGCACGCCATCGCCAAGGTCGAGGCCAGCTACTACGCGGGCGGGCCCTTGCCCAATGCCGACGTCTATTGGGAGGTGACGGCCACACCTGGAAGTTTCAGGCCCCCCAACTGGGATGACTTTTCCTTTGGCATCTGGATTCCCTGGTGGCGCCCGTATGTTGAGCCGGACCTCGCTGGCCGCGGGAGCGAGCGTTCTCAAAGCTACGAGGCGCGCACGGATGCCGCGGGCGTTCACAATCTGCGCATAGACTTTGAGTCTGTGGATCCTCCCCAGCCCACCGCCGTCAGCGCCGAGGCCACGGTGATGGACGTGAACCGCCAGGCCTGGACCGCCTCCGCGCGTCTGCTGGTGCACCCTGCCGACCTGTACGTGGGCCTGCGCACCGACCGCACCTTTGTGGAGAGGGGCAAGCCCATCGAGGTGGAGGCCATCGTCACCGACCTCGACGGCAATCCGGTGCCAGGCACGACCATCGAGATGCAGGCGGTCCGTTTGGATTGGACCTTCGCCAAAGGAGCCTGGCGTCAAGAGGAAGTAGATGAGCAATTCTGCAAGGTCGCATCCGCAGAGGAGCCGGTGAGCTGCACCTTTGAGACGCCAGAGGGTGGCACCTACCGCATCACCGCCACCGTCGAGGACGGGAAGGGCCGCCAAAACCTGAGCCAGATCACCCGCTGGGTGAGCGGCGGAAGGCGACCCACGGCCAGGCGGGTGGAGCAGGAGGAGGTGGTGTTGATCCCAGATCGCAAGGAATACCAGCCGGGCGACACCGCAGAGATCCTGGTGCAGTCGCCCTTTGTGCCAGCCGAGGGGCTGGTGACCCTGCGCCGCTCAGGGATCATCTACACCGAGCGCTTTCGCATGGACCAGCCAGCCTACACGCTCCAGGTGCCCATCGAGGAAGGGTACACGCCGAACCTCATCGTGCAGGTGGACCTGGCGGGTGCCGCCTCGCGTCTCGATAGCGATGGCGAAACGGACGATCGTCTGCCCAAGCGGCCGGCCTTCGCCACCGGCAGTCTGGACCTCTCCGTGCCGCCCTACTCGCGCACCCTTTCCCTGGCGGTGACCCCTCGCCAGTCGGAGCTGGAGCCGGGCGGGGAGACGGTCGTTGATCTGGTGGTGACCGATGCTGACGGCAAGCCTGTATCGGGCGCGGAGCTGGCCGTAGTCGTGGTCGATGAGGCTGTTCTGGCCCTAACCGATTACCAGCTAGCCGACCCGCTTGCGGCCTTTTATCCTCGGCGCTCCTCAGGGGCCACCGACTATCACCTGCGCAGCCACGTGCTCTTGGTCGATCCCGACAGGCTGTTGGAGGAGGTGGAGCTGGCAGACGCCAAGGCCGTCCGGTCGGAGGGTGCTATGCCAGCGGCCACGATGGTCGCCGAGGCGCCAGCGGCCCCAGGGGCGATGCGGGATGGCAAACCCATCCGCGTGCGCATCGATTTCGACGCCCTGGCCACCTTCGAGCCAGCCGTTGCCACCGATGCCGACGGCACTGCTTTCGTCCAGGTGAAGCTGCCCGACAGCCTGACCCGCTACCGGGTGATGGCAGTAGCTGTGGCAGGTGAAAGGCAGTTCGGCAAGGGCGAATCCACCATCACGGCGCGGCTGCCCCTGATGGTGCGCCCCTCGCCGCCGCGTTTCTTGAACTTTGGCGACCGGTTCGAGCTGCCCGTGGTGCTCCAGAACCAGACCGACGAGCCCATGGCTGTGGACGTGGTGGTAGAGTGCACCAATGTGGCGCTAACCGACGGCGCTGGCCGAGGGGTGACCGTTCCCCCCAGGGATCGGGTTGAAGTGCGCTTCCCGGTCGCGACAGTTAGCGCTGGCATCGCTCGCTTCCTGGTGGGGGCCGCATCGGGCACCTGGGCCGATGCCGCCCAGTTCGATCTGCCCGTCTTTACTCCCGCCACAACTGAGGCCTTTGCGGTCTATGGCACAGTGGATGAGGGGGCCATCGCGCAGCCGGTGATCGCTCCCAGTGACGTCTACACGCAGTTCGGCGGGCTGGAAGTGAGCACCTCTTCTACCGCGCTGCAGGCTCTGACTGACGCGGTGCTCTACCTGACCTCCTATCCCTTCGAGTGCTCGGAGCAGCTCGCCTCTCGCATCCTGGCGGTTGCAGCCCTGCGCGACGTGCTGAGCGCCTTTGAGGCCGAGGGTTTGCCCGCTCCCGACGAGCTGGTCAAGGCCGTCCAGCGAGACATCGAGAGACTACAGGGGATGCAGAACTCGGACGGCGGCTTCCCCATCTGGCAGCGGGGACGGGAATCCTGGCCCTTCCACAGCATCCACGTAGCCCATGCCCTGGCCCGGGCCGAGCAAAAGGGATTCGTCGCGCCCCAGGAGATGAGCGCTCGCTCGCTCAGCTACCTGCGCGATATCGAGAGTCACTACCCCCACTGGTACAGCGAGAACACGCGCAACACTCTCACCGCATACTCCCTCTATGTGCGAAAGCAGATGGGGGATGTGGATACAGCGCGCGCACGGCGGCTGGTCAACGAGGTGGGCGTGGCCGCAGGGCTGCAGCCGGAGGCCGTGGGCTGGCTGCTCACCGTCCTCACCGACGACCCGCGATCTGCTGACGAGTTGTCCAAGATACGTCGCTTCCTGGGCAATGCCGTGGTAGAGACGGCGGGTGCTGCCCACTTTGTCACCTCTTACCGGGAGGACGAGGGCTATCTCTTGCTGGCCTCCAATCGACGGGCGGATGGCATCATCCTGGAGGGGCTGATGCTCGACGAGCCGGACAGCGACCTGATCCCCAAGATCGTGCGTGGGCTGCTGGCCCATCGCAAGCGGGGTCGCTGGGCCAACACCCAGGAGAACGTCTTCATCTTGCTGGCCCTGGACACCTACTTTGACGTCTATGAGGCACAGACGCCCGACTTTGTCGCACGGGTATGGCTGGGTGACCAGTACGTTGCCGGGTTCGAGTTCGTGGGCCGCACCACCGACTACCAATCAGTGGCCGTGCCCATGAGCTTCTTGGCCGAGCAAGAGGGTCCTCAGGACTTGATCCTGAGCAAGGACGGGGATGGCCGCCTCTACTACCGGCTCGGCCTAAAGTACGCGCCGACCAGCTTGGAACTGGAACCGATGGACCAGGGCTTTGTCCTTGAGCGAACCTATGAGGGCGTAGACAAGGAAGAGGACGTCTATCGCGACGATGACGGCGTCTGGCATGTGAAGGCCGGCGCCCGGGTGCGGGTGCGCCTCACGCTGGTGGCACCCACTCGCCGCTATCACGTCGCTCTGGTGGACCCGATGCCTGCCGGCTTCGAGGCGATCAACCCGGCCCTGGCCGTCTCTGGCAGCATCCCCCAGGATCCGGCCGATGAAGGGTCAACTCGCTACTGGTGGTGGCGATGGACCTGGTACGAGCATCAAAACCTGCGGGACGAGCGGGCCGAGGCCTTTGCCTCGCTGCTTTGGGATGGCATTCACAGCTACACCTATGTAGCCCGAGCCACCACTCCCGGCGAGTTCGTGGTGCCGCCGCCCAAGGCCGAGGAGATGTACTCGCCCGAGGTGTTTGGACGGGGCGCAACGGATCGAGTGATCGTAGAATAGGCAGCGACAGGCGGCCGGCGCCAAGAATGGGCCGGGGGCTTGTACCCCCCTACGGCGGGGCACTTGTGCCTTGGGAGTCGGTGTGGCCCAACCGGCGAGGCGATCTGGCGAACGCCAGGGCCGTCGCCCTCCCGATCCCTGAACTTCCACCAGTTACGAGAGCAACCTTGCCATCTGAGTGTCCAGCCATTTCTACCTCCTTGTGTGTAATGACTCAGCGCATGTCTGCGTCTGCTACTATCGCCGGTTGCCGCCGTTTCGCCTCACGGGTTCGGGGGCTGCCTATCGTGCACTGCACCGGACACCGCGAATTTCGACCGCCGGCCTCGCCAGTGGGCAATTCTGTCCACTCCGGGACCCGTTGATCCTCGTCGCGGCACCCGCGATCGGGTGGGCGCGGTTAGGGCTCAGCTTCTGCAGGCGGCTGGGGCTCGGCTGCCAGGATTCGCTCCAGATCGGGCCGAGCGAGGCGGTTCTTGCTCAAGAGTTCGCGGGACAGCAGGTCGAGGGCCTCACGGTTTGCTCTCAGCATGTCCAGGGCGTTGTCAAGTTGCGCCCTCACGATGCGCTCGGCGGCTTCGCGCACGATGACCGCCAGAGGGCCGTCTTGCATACGGCGAGAGTCAAAGAAGACCTGACCGATCTCCTCGCTCATCCCAAACTCGCGTATCATCCGATCCGCCCAGGTTGTGGCGTTCCTCAGATCGCTGGCCACGCCGCTGGATAACCCCTCCGCGTCCCCATAGTAGAGGAGTTCGGCGGCGCGCCCACCCATAGCCTGGCAGATCATCTCCTCCAACTCGGTGCGCGTGTAGATGATCTTGTCCTCTTGGGCCTCCCTCTCCACGTAGCCTCCGGCGCTGCCCCGGCCGACGATGGTGACCTGCACCGGAGGATTCCCCGTGAGCCACCCGATCAGCGCGTGCCCGGCCTCGTGACGGGCGATTCGCTCCAGGGTCTCCGCATCTGGCGTCTTCTTGGCCTCGCCCATGCGGATCTTTTCAAACGCCTCTTCCACGATCGCGTCGGTGAGGGCACAGCCCTGGCGCGCTGCCATCACTGCCGCCTCGTTGACGATACCACGCAGGTCGGCTATGGTCATGCCGGCGGATCGCCCGGCGATGCTGTCGATGACCCCCTCAGACACCTGCGAGAGCTGGCGGTTCAGGAGTTCATGCCGCAGGTAGGCATTGCGGGCGGCACGGTCGGGTGGCGGCACCTCTATCACCCGGTCGAAGCGGCGCAGCAGGGCCTCATCCAGGACCTCGACCAGGTTGGTGGCGGCCAGGAGCACAGTCGGTCGGAGACTGGGGCTGCCAAAGCCGTCCATCTCGGTCAGCAGGGCATTGAGGGTGCTCTCCTCGGCACGCCCGCCCCCGGCCATGCCCACTCGTCTCTTGCCGATGGCATCCAACTCGTCGATGAAGACGATCGAAGGGGCATAACGTCGGGCGCGGCTGAACAAGTTACGGATGTTCTGGGGACCACTCCCCTGCCATACGGTCACAAAGTCGGTTCCCGAGGCCACCAGAAAGGCCACGTCACTTTCGCCGGCCAGGGCGCGGGCGAGCATGGTCTTGCCAGTGCCTGGGGGCCCGGTCAGCAGCAGACCCTTGGGAGGGCGCACGCCCAGCGCGGCATAGCGGCGAGGGTTGCGCAGCCAGTCCACCACGAACTGTAGCGCCTCCTTGGCCGCCTGGGCGCCAAACACGTCGCTGAAGGCGATGGTGGGGCGCTCAACCTCGTCCAGGACTTCGCTGGCATCCTCAGCGGCCACCGCCCGCGTCAGGCGCAGGTTGCGCAAGCGGATCGTCACCTGCCGTCGTTCGCGGTCCAGCAAGGGAACGGTATCGAAGGTGAGCACCTTTCGCTCTTGGCCCACAGCCCGAGCCTTCTTTTCGCGGTACATGCGCAGGGCGGTCTCTTGGAGAGCGTGCACAAAGCGGTCGCGTCGCTCCTGCCACCCCTTCACGGTGTCGGTGATGAACGTCGTGGTCAAGACCCCCCGGGCGCCACCGCCTCGCACACAGGCCAAAAAGAGCTCCTCGTCGATGGTTCCCTCACCCCCATCTGTGATGGACAGGGACAGGAGATATACGGGAAGTGTGGGCAATCGCTGGCGCACTGCCCGAAGGCACTCTTGACCCTCGGCCAGGGCGCGGGCGGCCGCGGGCACGTGGTCGAACTGGCCGATGGTACCTCCCAGTGTGCCGGTGAGCGTGTTGGCATCGCGTCCCAGCCAGATGTCCAGCAGAACCATGTCCACCTCGTCGGTGGCCAGGATCTGTAGTGCATCTTGCGTGTTGCTGGCGGTCAGCCACTCCACCCCTGATATGCGCTGCTGGAAAACATCGGCCAACGCCTCGGTGGCCACCAACAACACCTTGGCCTGCCCTGGAGGCTCAAAGATGCTGGCCGCCTCTGGCCTATCCTCTGGCCAGGGCTCAAGGCCAAAATGCAGGGTATCGATGCCTTGCAGCACGCGCTCAAAGCGGCGGCTGTCGTAGAGTCCGGAGAACTTGAACAGCTCTGTTCTGACGAATATCCCGCTCTGAGACCGTACGGCCCGTGCGTCGGTGTTGGCTCCCTCTCGCAGGACCAACGCCAGGGGCAAAAGATCGTCAAAGGTGACCGACTTGTAGTATTGTTGCTCGATCAGCCCCGCGACCCGTTCCGACTCTGTGCGAGCAATGCGCTCCAACTCGTTCACCCCCAGGTAGTTGAAGAGGAGCGGATAGCCGGTGGCCAGGCGTGAGCAGAGGGCCGGCGGGAAGAAGGGTCGGCCTCTGGGTCCCTTCTCGGTGCGGAGGGCGTCGAGGATGGTGCGCTGATGAAAGGTGGCGTTGGCGGCGTTGATTCCGCTCTCGTTGGGGCGGTCGTAGAGAGACGCGCCGGCGTTGGTGGTGAAGATGATCACCGTATCGCGAAACGACACTTCCTCGCCGGTGAACTTGTCTTCCAGGCGCCCCGCATCCAGTATCTGCAAGAAAAGCTGGATGGTGTTGAGATGCGCCTTCTCAATCTCGTCAAAGAGCAGAAAGGCATCGGGGTTCTGGGCGACGAAACCGGTCAACGTACCCGGTTGGGCGGCCCGGTAGCTGGGGGCAAAGCCGACCAACTGCATGTGCTGCTGGTGATCCGAATACGAGGTCATGTCGAACCCCTTGAAGGGGCGTTCCAGATAGGAGGTGCCCAACTCGGCCAGGAAGGTCTTGCCCACCCCTGGGGGGCCGGCAAAGACAAAGACGGCGCATGGACTCTTGCGGGCCGTATCCGCGTGGGCGACAACCTGGGCGTTGAACAGGCCCTCCACGAAAGCATGGACGGCGTGATCTTGACCAAAGACCTTGCTCAGGAGCTCGCCCCGCAGACTGCGCAGCCGCTCGGCGAGGTGGCCCAGCTCTGGCACTCTGGCGTCGGCGTCGTACCAGGAAGCCAGATGTTCCAGGGCCTTTCTCTGGGAGATGGGTGTCGCTTCCAGCATGGCGCAGGCCGGTGGCGACATGGCCAGCGCACAGACCAGGTGGCGCAGTCCCACCAACCCCGGGTGGACCCGGTCGGGCACCTGGCTGGCCATGTCCCTGGCCTGGCCGATGGCCGCCCTCAGGTCGCTGGCAAGGCGCATCCTACCAGGGCGAAGGGTGCCGCCGGGCTGCACTTGCGGGTATCGTTCGCGCAACTGCTCGGCGGGCGGCCCCAGACAACGGCCCAGCAGGACGCGCGCCTCGGCGTGCTGGGCCACCGCGGCCAGCAAGGATTCCAGGGTCAGTTGCTGCGCTCCCCGCATCAGAGCATCAGCCTTGGCTTGTTCCAACAACCATTGCGCTTGCTCGGTGAACATCTGGTTCTCTCCTTGCGGAACCCAACGCGGCCGGTCACAACTCGTCGGGCACGTCTCCCTCTGTCAGGCTGTGAAGCCAAACTACTCGGAACGCTCCATCCCAGGTAGGGTCAGGCTCAACTACGTCCCGGTAGACCTCAGCGCTGATGGCCACGAGTAGCCGCGGCGTCCCACTTGTCAGGGCTGTCCCCAGTGCCGACAGAAGATTGGCACTCGGCTTCGCCCCCTGTTCGGTCGAATCCATGAACAGCACCAGGTTCTCGGCGCCGGCTGCCTCGGTCAGCAGTTTCGCCATCTGGGTCGAGAGCATCCCCTCCTCTTTGGCATCTCGCAATACCCTGGCGTGATCGATCTTGAGGAGGCGTTTCTGGTCCTTCACTGCTTGGGCCACATGCCCGACCAATGGGGCCAGCTGAATCCCAGGCGCGCATACCAGCAAGATGGGAGTCGGATCGGAAGACTGCAGGGCCTCGGTCATCACCTGCACCTGAGACTTGCGAATCTCTGGGATCATGGGCTTGCCTGCCTGGCGGAGTGCCGACACATCCTGTGCGTACGGGGAAAGGAACGGGCTCTCTGCCAGACCCGTTGTGGGCCCCACATCCTTCATCACCTGTACCATGGCTGCCGTGGGCTCTTCCAAGAGCACCTGCAGCAGATGATGGGCCTCGAGAACGCCTTTGTCCTTCAGGGCGACTCTGGCAGCCCGGCTGAACAACAGGCGAGACGCCGTGGAACGATGGACGACATCCCCCTTGTGCTGGTAGCCTCCACGGCCCAGGGCCCGCCGCAACTGACGGCGGATCCGAGTGGTGGGCAGGGAGCGCCCTTCCAACGCCGCCCGCACTCTGTCGCCCTCGGGTTTCAGGGTCTGCGCCAGCTGGTGAGCAGCCGCAACGCCCAGTTCTTTGGCCCCCACTTCAGAGAACTTTAGCAGAGCGCAGAAAAAGTGGTCTGGCTCGATATTCTCTCGCCTGGTGGCAATGGCTTCGGAGGCCGCCAGGCGCCACACGAACTCTGTGCCGGGGGATATGTCCATCGCATCACCTCCGCTTCAAGATCACAGCAGATGAGCCTCAGATCGTCGCGCCCGACGACTCCTCCAACCAGGCACCTCCGCCAGCCCTGGCCGCATTCTCTCCCGCCGTGGGCACGACCGGAATCGGGTGTAGCCCCTGGCATGCTACTCGTCTATGGGAGGCATCTCCAGCACCAGGTTGCAGGGCATCCGGAGCAAGTCGGGCAGGCGATCCTGGTTGGCTTCATAGATTGCCGTCCACCTGCTGGAGTCTCCGTAGAGCGCCGCGGCAATGGACCAGAGCGAATCTCCCGGGCGGACGGTATATGTGGGCACTATCTCGACGGCGGTAGTGTCCACCGCCACCGCGCCCGCGTTTTTGGCAGCCCTGGCCGCCAGGTCGATGAGGTATCGCGTTGGCGCGGAACCGCTGACGATCGCCGAGCAGTCTCGCACTGTCACCCGAAGGTCGGCGAGCTGCAACCCAGGGATTGTGGCCCATTGCGATTCTGTCTTTGGCACGAGACCTGGACAGGCTGGAGAGGGCGTCGGCGTGGGCGTAGAAGTGGGCGAAGGCTCGGGCGTTGGCGAGGAGACAGTCGCAGTGGGCGTGAAAGTGGGTGGAACCGCCACGGTTGGCGAAGGAGTGGGCGGCACGGGCGTGGCCGAAGGGGGAGGCGGCGTCGCCGGGGGCAGAGGCGTGGTCGTCACCAGGACAGTTGCCCACACTTGCACGACCTCGCGCGTGGGCACCTGCGATCGACCCAGGCGGTAGGCTCCCATTGCTGCCACGAGTGCCACGAGCGCCAGCGCCGCCGTCAGGCCTCTCCAGACGGCCTCTCTTCTGCCGGTGCGAGCTGGCCCGACCGACTGCAGCGCCTCGAGTGCCAGGGCGACCTCGTTGTCGCTGATGCCCAACTGCCCGGCTTCCCCAAAGACACGCTTTGCCTGCTCAGCGCGGCCCAGGCGGGCGTAGACCTTGCCCAAGAGCATGGCCGCCTCGGCAAAGTCGGGCAGGAACTGGCGGCTCTGCTCCAGGAGTACTGCCGCCACACCCCACTCCCTTGCCGAGCAGGCCTCCAGTGCCTCGTTGTACAGGCGCGCGGCCTGAACCCGCCAGCGCACCAGGGGAGCCAGGTCCGTCTCGCACACTGGACACTGGCCCCGGTGGTCGGCCTGAACTTGACGGTCGCACACTGGACAGCGGAGAAAACGGGGATCGAGAACCATGCCTGCCTGCTCACACCACGCTCGAACGACTAGTTCTGCTTCTTCACTATGAACACGATGAACACAAACAGGGCCGCAAAGCCCCCGAGGGCCGCCCATCCCTCCTGCAAATAAGCCCGATACGCGTACAGAATCACGCCGGCCATGGAGAGGAGACCACCAACCATCGCCCATCCGCGCCGCGAGTCTCTGCGCAGGCCGAATCGAGCCAGCTTCACTCCCACACAACTCAGGAGGGCGCCAAAAAACAACAGGCCAAAGAGTGCGTACTCGGCGTATGCCCAGGCCAGCAACCCCACCAGCAGGGAGCCTTTGCCCCAGCCGGACCCCTTTTTCAGCAAACCCCTCTGCTGAAGGAGCTTATCGACCGTGCTCTTATTGGTGCGGATATGCTCACTCGTGGGATCAAGCCTGCCAGCCTCCGCCAGGTCCTTCTCAGCACGTCTAAGGATGGCGAGGGTCAATCGTCCCCGCTTGATGGCTGTGTTGACCTGGCCGATGGCACGGTTGGCCAGACATGTGGCCAGGTTCTTGCTCAAAGTGGCCGGCGCCTTCGTGCCTGCAGCGCGGAGCACCCTGCGAAGGTAGGTGACCGCCGTATCCCAGTCATCTCTGCCCGCGGCATCATTGGCCTTCTTGGCCCACTCCGTCCATTGAGCCGGCTGGGGCGGCTGGCGGGCCTGCTTCACCGCCTCCAGTACTTGTTTGGCCGTCGCGACCTGGCCCTTGGCCCGTTCGGAGCCAAGTTTGCTGGCCCGTTCGAGAGAGGCCAACCCCTTCTCGAGGGCTCGAATATCACTCGCCGTGGGAGGACGCTCCCGCGCTTTGATCTTGTTCTGAGTCTCGTTGAATATGGTGACCGCCTGGTCACTGAGAAGATCGGCCAGACGAAGGTCGAGGTTGCGGCTCTTGACCAGCCGCCGCCCTTCCTCGAGGACAGAGATAGCCTTATCTGCCTGGCGTTTGCCCAGCGCGGCGGCCCTCGCCAGGCAACTGCTCACGATGGCGGCTGTGGCTTCTTCGCGCAACTGGTGGTCGTCAGTGACCTGTAGCGCCGAACCCCAGCCGTTCAAGGCCGCGCTCACATCGCCTGCGGTCGCCTCTTGATGGGCTCTGCCAATCAAGGCTCTGGCGTTGAGACGTCGAGCCTCAGCGCTATCCTGTTCCGCCGGGGGAAGTCTCTCGAGCTGGGCCAGTGCCTCATCCCATCGCTTCCTGGCGAGCAGTTGCGCCACATCCGCGTAGGCAGTGAGTCCAACCTTGAGTTCTTGCAGGTGCCCGTTCCCTCCGGAAACGCGCAGCCGGGCATCAACCTTCCGCCGCACAGCCTCGAGCTGGCCCACTTCTTGCAGCAGCAGTCTGCCACAGCCCACGCCGTCGGCATTGGGGCCCAGCAGTGAAGCGCCTGCCCCGATCATGTCACGCGCCGCACTTAGCTCTGTCGAGAGGTCGATTTCGAGTTGGCGAAACAGGCTGGCCAGCCTGCCAGCAGAGGCCCTTTGGAAGCGTTCTCTCAGTTTGAAGAGTGGCTCCCGCAGAGCGTTGTCCATCGCGTCGCGCACTTCCCCGGCCAGGGAAGGAGAAAGACCAGCATGGTCGGTCCAGAACTTGCGACTGGCAATCAGCACCGACCAGTAGGCGATGGCCTTTCTCCAGATGACGCCGACCGGAGGGCAGGTGTATGAGCAGTCGTCGTGCCAGCGGCAATCCGGATCAGGGCAGATGCCCCTGGGCCCGGGCCGGCAGGTCCGCGATTCCGCAGCCGCGATGTTCTGCAGGAGTCGCCTCTTGCTGGTCACTGTGCGTGCGGGCAAGCCGGCCTCGTTGAGGGCTTCGGCAAGCAGGGCGAAGCGTTCTCCCTCATGGGCTGCCCACCAATACCAGAGGACAGCGAGGCTGTGAATGGTGGGCAGATCGGGGAAACGAGCTCGCAGGTGGCCGGTCCATGCCTTTGCGGTTGCCTGGCGAACGCCAGGCCCAAGACAGGAGCCGTCCCCCTGGTAGGTTGGGGAAAGACGGCCCACTATCTTGGGGTCATAGAGAAGCACATCGACCAGGGCGCGCTGCACGGGGCGACGGAGCAGCATGGTCCTGGCTGCGCGCAGTTTCCTCGGATCTGTCCTGCGGCCCGGCTTTGGCTTTATGGCGTCATAGAACGCCTTGTTGATGGCGTCGTGGTCTGCATGACGGTCGAGGCCAAGCAGTTCGTATGGTGTCTCTTCCGTCTGCAGAGGATCTCTTGTGATCATCGGCTTGCCTACCTGTGGCCCACGGCCACTCCGTCACACGCTGATCCTGCCGCTGGTGCGCACCCTGTGCTCTCCCAGAATCCAGGTATCCGCGTCGCACTCGGGACAGACCCGAGCGCCGCGGGGAAGCTCGTGCCCGCAAACAGGACACGGAACCCCCTGCGCCGCCTTGCTTTCGACCTCCTTCAGAGCGTCCGTCACGTTCTCCGCCAGCTTGACCAGCGCCTGCATGCCGAGAGCCGGGTTCTCTTGAAAGGCTTCCTCGGTCTCAGACAACATCTTCTGAAGCTGCGCAGCGCGCTCTGGTTCGACCGGCTGGATGCGCGCATTGATCGCGCCACGGATGCTTAGCAGCAGTCTGATGGTATCTGGCAGGCGGTCCGTGGCCTGGTCAAGGGCGTCGAAGGCCGTCTGCAATGCCCGGGCGTCTCCCGCCTCCAGAGCCTCCTTCGTCTTGGCCACGAGATTGGTGAGCTGGTAGGCTTGATTGGCCTCGATCGCCCAGGCGAACTCACTGAGGACGAACTCGGTGTAGCCGATCAACCCCTGGGCCTTTTCCTCGAGCGATCCCGGGCCTGCCTCAGGCCGCTCAATTGCTCCCACAATCTGTCGCAGGTCTTCCACGTCCTGCTGCGCGGCCTCATACTGTCTATCCTGGAGCTTTTTCAGAACCTGGTCCCTCTTCTCTTCAATCGCCTCCCGCTCTCTTTGGTCGAGGACTCCGCCCAGCTCGGTCAGTTCGCCCGCGATCCCGCTGAGGGCCTCCATCACTTTCTGGTCAACCCCCCCGTCCATGACCCAGGGCTTCAGGTCTGTGCCGTCCTCCAGACGGGCTGCCAGCCGAAAGATCTCGTCGGCATCGAGCCAAACCGAAACTCGCACCACGGTCCCCTTGGGCAGGCCTGAGCGCAGGATGGCAAAGACCTCCCCCTGCTTCTCGTTCGCGCTGGCCTTCTCCAGATTGTCCCCACCCCACACTGGGATACGGATCATCCGCTGGTTGGGCATCTGGGTTTCGAACGGCTTCCACTTGGGCTCTGCGGTCGGGATCCCGTCATTCTTCTCGATGAACACCTCAAACTGGTCTTGGGCGAGTTCCACGCCGTAGTGGCGCGAGGAGATTCCATCAAGCACGAACTCTTGGAGGCGGTTGCTGCACATGGCGCAGACCTGGGCGCCCTCTTCGTTGGGGAACTCGCAGTGACGACAGATGACCTTGTCCCTGAGCTGAAGAGGGGCGCCGCATTCTGCGCACTCCTCTGCGTCTTCGTCGTTGGGGTGGCCACAATTGTGGCAGACGGTGTTGACCAGCAACTTGGCCACGATGGCCGCTCCTTCGGCGACGCAGAACTTGGGATGCTTCTTGCGCATCACCCGATCTGGGCCAAACTTCTCCTCCATCATCTCTTGAACCAGCGGGGTGATGGTCGCGTTGCCAGCCATCAACACAAAGTGCACATCGTCTATGGTGAGTTCGGCGTTCTTGATGGCTTTGTCAACCAGCCGAAGAGACCGCTCCACCAGAGGCCGGATCAGCTCCTCGTACTTTTCGCGGGTGATCTCCACAAACACATCGATGACAAACCCTTCCTCGTCCTTGAGTCTCCCAGCAAGCTCGAGGTCTGCCCATTTCGCAGCACTCAGACTCTCCCTGGCCTTCTGGGCTGCCTTCTTCAGGGCTACCATAAACTTCTTGTCTGAGGAGGGATCCACATCGTACTCCTCCCGGATCACCTCGACAGCATATTCGACGACAGCCTGGTCAAAGTTGTCGCCCCCAAGCCACATATCCCCCTCTTTGTTCAAGGTGACAAACATTGGGCCGCACATGAGCAGAACTGAGATGTCGAATGTGCCGCCGCCCAAGTCGTAGACCAGGATGTTCTTGGGCTCAGCGTCCTCCGTCTCATCGAGCCCATAGGACATGGCCGCTGCGGTCGGCTCGTCGAGGATCTTGATGACCTTCAAGCCGGCCTTGAGCCCTGCGTTGCGTGTAGCTGCCTTTTGGGCCTGGCTAAAGTAGGCGGGCACGGTGATGACGGCGTGGGTCACCTCCTCGCCAAGACGGTACTCGGCATCCTCCTTGAGCTTGCGCAGGATCATGGCCGAGATATCCACCGGCGAGTACTCCTGCCCGCCCATCACCACCCTAACGCTATCCTTGGTGCCCTCGGAGGGCTCCACTACCTTGTAGTAGAACCAATCCTTCACCCGCTGGATCTCAGGATGCTCCACGCCAAGCCCCATGAGTCGTTTGATCGACACAATGGTATCCTCGGGCGCATACTCCCAGTTGCCGATCGCCGCATCTCCAATGAGGACTTGCCGGCGGACCTGCCCTCCCCGCCCTTTGCGTTCCCGCAGGCTCACCGCCGAGCGGATCTGTGGTTGCCCTTCCCTGCTGTACAGGATCTCTGGGTCGGGTCCCTGCATAATCGCCACGACCGAGTTGGTCGTGCCCAAATCGATCCCCACTTTCTTGCCGATCGCGGCCATTGCCTGCTCCTTTCTCAGTCACATACGGATGATATCGCCATCGCAAGCTGGCGCAACTGCTCGATGCCCCGTTGCGCGTCCTGGTAATCTCTGTCGTGGAGGTTCTTCAGGATCTGGTCCTTGTGCTTCTCAATCGCGTCCTGGGCGCTTTGGCTGAAGGCCGTGGCTAACTGCGCCAAGTCACGGTCAACTTCGTTGAAGGCCTCGAGGGACTTCTGGTCAGCCCCGCCCGTCATGACCCAGGGCTGCAGGTCTGTGCCGTCCTCCAGGCGAGCTGCCGGGCAAAAGATCTCGTCGGCATCGAGCGAAAGCGAAACTCGCACCACGGTCCCCTTGGGCAGGCCTGGGGGCAGGACGGCAAAGAACTCCCCCTGTTTCTCGTTCGCGCTGGCCTTCTCCAGATTGTCCCCGCCATACACCGGGATACAGATCATCCTCTGGTTGGGCACCTGAGTTTCGAACGGCTTCCACCTGGGCTCTGCCGTCGGAATCGCGTCATTCTTCTCGACGAACATAGAGAAGGTGTCTCCGGCGAGTTGCACTCCATAGTGGCGCGAGGAGAACCAACTATCCACGATAATCTGCAGGCGATTGTTGCACATGGCGCAGACTTGGGCGCCCGATTCATTGGGGAACTCGCAGTGACGACAGATGACCTTGTCCCTGAGCTGGAGGGGAGCGCCGCACTCTGCGCACTCCTCTGCCTCTTCGTCGTTGGGGTGGCCACAATTGTGGCAGACGGTGTTGGCCAGCAAGTTGGCCACGATGGCCGCCCCTTCGGCGACGCAGAACTTGGAACGCTTCTTGAGCATCACCCGGTCTGGGCCAAACTTGTCCTCTATCATTCGTTGCACCAGCAGGGTGATGCTGGCATTGCCAGCCATCAACACATAGTCCACATCGTCCACGGTGAGTTCGGCGTTCTTGATGGCCTTGTCAACCAGCCGAAGAGACCGCTCCACCAGAGGCCGGATCAGCTCCTCGTACTTTTCGCGGCTAATCTCCACAAACACGTCGATGACAAACCCGGCCTCGTCCTTGAGCCTCCCGGGGACCCACAGTTCTGTCCAGTCGGTGGTACTCAGACGCTCTCTGGCCTTTTGGGCTGCCTTCTTCAGGGCTACCATGAACCTCAGGTCCGAAGAGGGGTCTACACCATACTCCTCCCGGATCGACTCAAGGGCGCATTCGACGACGGCCCGGTCAAAGTGATCGCCGCCAAGCCATATATCCCCCTCTCTGTTCAGGGTGACAAACATCGGCCCACACGTGAGCAGAACCGAGATGTCGAACGTCTCGTCGCCCAGATCGTAAACCAGGATGTTCTTGGGCTCGGCGTCTTCCGCCTGGTCCAGCCGGTAGGACATGGCCACTGCAGTTGGCTCGTCCAGGATCTTGATGACCTTCAAGCCGGCCTTGAGCCCCGCCATGCGTGTGGCTGCCCTTCGGGCCTGGCCAAAGTAGGCGGGCACTGTGATGACGGCGTGGGTCACCTCCTCGCCAAGACGGAACTCCGCATCCTCCTTGAGCTTGCGCAGGATCATGGCCGAGATGTCTACCGGCGAGTACTCGTGCTCGCCCATCACCACCCGAACGCTGTCCCTGGTGCCGTCGGAGGGCTCCACCACCTTGTAGTGGAACCAATCCTTCACTCGCTGGATCTCAGGATGCTCCACGCTAAGCCCCATGAGTCGTCTGATCGACACAATCGTATCCTCGGGCGCATACTCCCAGTTGGCGATGGCTGCATCGCCAACTGGGATTTGCCGCCGGACCTCCCCTCCCCGCCGCTTGCGGGTGCGCAGGCTCACCGCCGAGCGGGTCTGTGGTTGCCCTTCTCTGCTGTACAGGATCTCCAGGTCAGCCCCTTGCATTATCGCCACGACCGAGTTGGCGATGCCCAAATCGATCCCCACCCTCTTGCCGATGGCGGCCATTGCTCGGTCCTTTCTCACTCGTACAGATAATGTCGCCCCAGTGGGGCCGCGTCTCCCGCCGATCGCTACGACGCCTTACCGGCAGCACGCCTTCTTGCCGTGTGCTGGCCCTCGTCGTTGCGCACAACGTCAACCTCCGCCTCGCGGAGAACGAGGTTGCGCCACACGTACCCCTTTAGGTCCTGTCGGACGATAGTGCCATCGGGCCGATCAGGGTCCTGAACCAGCTCCGAAATCCTGTGCCAGCGTGGGTCAAAGGACTGACCCACCGTCTCAATCTCCACGACGCCCTGGCCCCGCAAGACGCCGTGCAGGATGCGAGAGATGGAGCGAAAGTTGTTGATCCACCGCCTTGTCGAACGGTCCACCCGGTCCCCCATGTCGCGCACGGCTCGGAAAACACGCTCGAAAGCATCATCGACCTTGACGGTGTCCAGCAACAGACGTCTCATCTCCTCAAAGTGCTCGCGCTCCTGATCCGAGAGGGCACGCTGGGCCTTGGCCAGACCTTGAATCGAGTCACGCATCCAGGGTTCAGTTGCAGCCAGAGATCCTATTTGGTCGTCTGAACCAAAGTGGCCAAGCTCCACTGGCCCCTCGGTGATCTCTAGCCCCCTGCCCGCCCCTTTTTCCGTCTTCAAGATGCTCCCTCTTGATCTCCTTGCGGCACGCATATCTTGACCACGGCCAAGGTGAGATCATCGTTGGGCGAGTGTTCCATTGCGTGGGCGACGAGATAGCGACACAGCCACTCTGAGGTCTCTGTCTGGTGCTCTCTGATTAGCGCCAGCAGCCGATGCTCGTCCATGACCTTCTCCAGGCCGTCGGTGACAAGAATGAAGAGATCCCCATGAGTCAGTTCCAGATCGAGGAGCTGCGGCTCGATCGACTCGCTTGCGCCCAGGGACTGGGTCAACATGTTGCGCAAGGGGTGCCTGCTGGCCGTCTCTGGCCGGATGTGCTGCCCTTTCACCAACTCGGCCACCAACGTGTGGTCCACCGTCAGTCGGCGCAGCTCACCTTGGCGGAAGAGGTAGATTCGACTGTCGCCCACATGGGCGACGTGAGCGCCATGGCCCGATAGCACCAGGGCAGAGAGTGTGGTGCCCATTCCAGTGACCAGCGGATCTGCTTGCCCCGCCTGGCGCACTCGCTGGTCCGCTGCCAGAACTGCCTGGAGCAAGACGTCGCCAGCCCTACCACCAGACAGCTCCTTGCCTTTGAGATGGGCGAGAAAGGTCTCCACCGCGATTCTGCTTGCGGTCGCGCCGCCAGGACGGCCGCCAATGCCATCTGCCACCACGAATGTTCCCACCTCCTCGTCGAGGGCCACAAAGTCGTCGTTGGCTTCGTGATCCTCGCCCAATTCCGAGATGGCGAAGCAATCGACCACAATCATGATCCGGATGCCTCAAGCAGTCGCAACAGTCGTGTGGCGTGGCGTCGGAGGCTTCCTTCCAATCCTATGTCTACGGCCTTGCGCAGCTCCGCGATCGCCTGGCGGCGCCTTCCCTGCTTCTGGTAGGCCAGGGCCAGGTTCCAGCGGAGCAAGGCGTCGCTCGGGTTTTGCCTGATTCCTTTTCGAAAGGCCGCCACAGCGTCCGAGTAGCGCTGGCACCGGTTGTAGAACTCGCCCAGGAACTGATAGCTCTTGGAGGTCTGGGGAAAGTGCTCCACGATCTCCCGCGCCTTTCGCTCGAGGACATCCAGAGATTCACCGGCCTCCGTCATAGCCCGGACATCAGCGATCTCTTTCTCGACGCCGTCGCCCCGGCCCTGGCGGAACCGCTCGAGGGCCTGAAGCATCTCCGCGGCGCTGGTGAAACGACGCCGCAGGTCCTTCTCCAGGGCCTTCAGGATAATTCGCTCCAGCTCTTCCGGCACGCTATTGATCTCACTCGGTGGAATCGGATCTTCACTCCGGATGAGATCGATCAGCAGGCCGGGGGCTATGCCCTTGTAGCCAAAGGGCCGTCGGCCGGCAACCATCTCATACAGTATCACTCCCACGGCCCAGAGATCCGAAGGATAGGAAGCTCCTTGCCCCCCCAGTATCTCAGGCGACATGTAGTAGATCGTTCCTGTCGTGGTCGAGGCCAGCTCGTCTGATCCCAGCATCCTCGAGATTCCCAGATCGGCGATCTTGGGGACGTCGCCATCCATCAGGATGTTCTCTGGCTTGATATCGCGATGAAAGACCCGTTCCTGATGGATGACGTGCAGCCCCGAGAGCACGCCTTCGGCGATTCGGACCGCGTCATCTGTTGGCATGGGGACGTTGGGCGGAGCGTCTCGCTCGGGCATGTTGCCGATCCGCTTGCGCAGATTGCCCCCTGCCATATACTCCATGACCATGACTATCTGGCCGCGGAATACCTCAAACCCGAGGTACCTGACCAGATTGGGCGCCGCGATCTTTCTCAGATGCAGGTGGAGGACTGCGTTCAGTTCTAGCTCTTGCCTGAGGACTCTTTGCTTCTTGCGATCAAGGGGAATCTTTAGGGCCACCTCTGCCCTGCCATACTCCTCGACAAGGTCAGGGCTGACCACTCTCGCAAGGTAGGTGTGGGCGAAGCCGCCCGTTCCCAGGAGTCGCAGCAGCTCAAAGAATTCAGCTTGAGGGCCATACCCAGGGAGGCCGGCCCCCGTCGCATAAGTCGCCATCGAGGATCCCTCCCCTGAGAATCTCTCTCGAATCCTCTGAATCGACGCATCCGCGGGAGCGGCATCTGAGGATCAGGCAGCGACCAACGGCACGAGGGCCAAAGATCGCCCCCCACCGGGTCAGCCCCTCTGACAGCCCAGGCTGCCACGTCTCCCGACGGCAGATTCCCGTGCATCAGATCATTGCTATTACACCAAGCAATCCTTGCCCGGTCAATGATCTGCAGTGCTTGCGCCACACGTACCCCGTAGTGCAGGGGCACACGTACCCCGTAGTGCAGGGGCACACGTACCCCGTAGTGCAGGGGCACACGTACCCCGTAGTGCAGGGGCAC